>JAABUO010000136.1_pt1 | contig 200920 bp, 190 predicted proteins | sample 5559291 | NCBI WGS metagenome assembly JAABUO01 (sample SAMN10711878, study PRJNA513372) | rock metagenome | isolation source: Antarctica rocks | place: Antarctica: Victoria Land, Finger Mt sud
CACCCATATTCCCCCCCCCCCCCCCCCCAAATTTTCATCGCGCTCTCTCACTCTCTCTCTCATTATTTCTCCATCGTTCTTCTATCATCTCTTCTCTCTCCCCCTCACGTCCATCCCCCCCTCTCCCCCTCTAATAACCCACCCACCCACCCACCCACCAACAAAACCCAGCCCCTCACAGCACCCTCACCTTTCCCCCCATCGTTCTCTCTACCATCTTTCCCCCCCCCCCCCAGTACTCGAGCCAAGAAAGACCAATGCGGCTAACAGAACATTGTGCGAAAGCAGACAAGAAAACGAAACGTGAATCAAAACAAGGACCACCAGAAACGCAACTCTGAAATCCGCGCTGGATATTTTAAATTAAAAATCACAGCACGCTTTTCAAACTGCGCCCGGAAAAAACCTTCAACCAAACGAGTCCCCCCCCACCCAGCGCCACTCACGATCCTGAAAAACCCGGAAACAGGAGAAAGTTGGAGAGAGATGGAATGATGAAGGGCGGTAAAAGTCAATGAGGGAGTTGGGGATAGGGAGATGGGGCTGGATAGGGAGAGGAAACTGAGTGCGAGGATCGGGGGGTTTTGGGTTGGCGGGAGGGTTGTTGTTGTGGTGGCTGGTGCGAGTATGTGGGTGGGTGGATGAGGGGGATGGGGGGTGGTGAGGAGGAGCGGTAGGGCGGAGGGAATGGATGGAGTTCTTAACGAGGATTTTGAGGGCGAGGTTGCATACAGGGCTGGAGTGACTTATCATACAGTCAAATTCGATTGCTGTGGCCATGGCCGTGGCCTGTTGTACATATTGAGTACAGTGACAAAATCGCTGGCAGAATACACCCGGCCATGTAACCTTGTCTCCATTCCCGGGTATCTATGACTCCCTCTCCGCCCTTTCCCCCAAATCCATGTATCTATCCCCCTTCTCCTGAGGCCCCACGCAGCAACAACTCTTACAGCCCATCCCCGCCAATCCATACCCTCGCGACATCCCTCGCCAACCCCAGCCTCAAAATCCTCAACAAATCCTCCCCCTTCGCCTCGCGCTTGAGCCCCTTGCGCCAATCCCAGCCTCTCTTCGCGTCCAATACACCACCACCACTACTACTCCGTCGCCGGCCCATGTTACTGCTCACTTCCGATTCTTCCAACATTGAGCTGCCTACGAGCGAAAAGCCGCTGCTGCTGGTTAGGTTGCTGATGCTCTTCTTCAGCAGCTCCCTTGGCGAGGGCGGGGCGGCTTGCCCGTGGTAGGACACGAGGGTGGAGCGGAGGCAGGATTCGCATTCTTGGTAGATGCGGGGGGTGACAGTCTGGAGGTCTTCGATTGCTTTTAAGAGGGCGAAGAGTTGGGGGTGGGTGAGGAGGGGCGTTGGTTCTGTTTGGTGGGGGTTAGTTAAAAAGGGTATAAGACTTGGTTTGGGGGAAATGAAAGGAAAGGAGACTTACGGTCAACAAAGATGAGGGCTTCACCAAGCAGAGTTAGCAGCCCGTCAACCTGCACGATCGAGCCCCTCGATTCGTCATAAAGGCCGCCGTGGATGTTATCCGCCGCGCTGTTAATCACAGCCAACAGACAATCCCCTGCGGCTTTCGTCCTCGCTATAGGTCGCAGCTTTGGCTTCTCTCCCTCCTTTAAATTTACCTCCTCATCTCTTAAATCGTAAAACCGTCTTAGAGTAGCATATCCCGTAAGATACTTATGCAGCATCTCCGCAGCATGCGGGTCCAGATCAGCAATCTGCTCCAAGCTTTTCCGAGGCTCGAAGGCTAGGGCGTGAAGATTTGAGTCTATGCTCGAAAGGGGGGGAAAGGCAAGTGATTGGACTAGGGAGAGTGAGATCAGAAGATTGAGGACGTCTTTAACTTTTCTGGAGCGGTGGGCGCGGGCGTAGTAGATTAAGGCTGTGCCATATCGGTCGGAAGATTCGGCGATGGAGTCGGCATAGCGCTGCGGAGAGTTAGCAGCTGTCTCGAGGAAACATGGGGTTTGAATGTACTTCTGCAATGGTACGGGCTTCGCGGTCCATGCCGAAATCCTGGCAAATGTCGAGGATTTTGTCAACACGCAGGTCGGATACTAGAGGGAGTTGACTTAATAGATGGACAACTTTCTTGTCGGCCATGCTGCGGTCTTCGAGTCGAGCCAAGACTTGTATGGATAATTCCCAGCCTTCTCTTGAATTCTTTGGGTGGGGCGCTTTGATTTCATCCTGTTCAAAGAGCCGATCTGCGTATTCCGCCATTATCCCGTCCCTACTTATCCCTTGCCCTCTGTGCCCATAGCTGCTGAGTACCAAGAGATCGCTCTCATCAAAACCATTTTGCATTCCAGCAAGGGAAGACTCGAACCAGCCTCCTAGACTCGCAATCTCTACCACTGCGGACGCGACAGGAAGAGACCATCCTCTTAGCAGGCTTATAACCCCTTCGACATTGCCTTCAAATACTGACGCCAGGCCAACTTCGACAGAGTTGGCAGAGTTGATCTGAAACAAGTCATCATCCGATTCGTCTGTAGCGCGCTCGAACGACAACGCAAGTCGACGCGAATACGCCGCAGTAGGATTGAGATCGACCAATCTTCCGCCTCTTGAATGTGTATGTCGGAGAGAACGTCGAGTCATTGCTAGACTCCCAACAGCAACCTCGTCGTCATCATCATCGCCATCCCACCAAGCCGTCAATCCTATAGTCGCCTCAACCCAGTCTTGAGCGGAGGCTACGATTTCAGTGTTTCCTCCAAGCAAGATCCCATACAAGGCTTTGAGATTCTGATAGATTGACCAAGGCACCTGACTTTCAGCTCGACGCGCAGATTGACTTAGACTTGCCGATGAATTTCGAATTCCGAAATTAGGTGCTTCGAAAGTGGATTGCGCAGGTTCTAGATCTCGATCTCGACCTTCCGCAAACGTAGCCAAGTCAGCCATGGCTTGCTCGACGCGCTTCCGGAATATGAGCCAGTCGTTTCTAGTTACATCCCAATTCCCATCTTGCAAGCTTGGGCACAGCTCCAACACCTGAATTGCTCGAATTATAACTCTCTTGATGTTCCCCAACTGCGTGCCCTGATATCCATCCCTGCCTTGTCCGTCTTCCCTTGCCGATCTCGCACACTGAAAGTCCGACTTCTGTAAAACCCTGATTACTTCAGAAACTTTACCGCGCAAGGTCGAGGAGAAAACAACATCCCAGAAATTTAGATGGGCGGTAGGGTTAGGTTGGAATGTTTGAAGGTCAACCATGGCTGTTCGGTACGGGTTGTGGTGTTCCTCTAGCCAGTCAAGGAGCACTTTGGAGAACGATGTTGGTCTTTGTGGTATCCGGGATGCGTAAAGGGAGCTGGAGACAGAAGAATTCTGATTCGTCGTGGATGCCGCGAAAGCCTGCTTTCCCTTTGCTGCGGGAGGGTGATGGAGCGGTAGTAGTAAAGAGCTAAGGAAAATTGCTTTCTGTAGAGATGGCGCATCTTCATTTGGCCCAATGCCAATGATAACATCTTCTTCCTGAGCGCCTCTGGATCCGCGGCCGAGACAAGAGTTCCAAAGCTTATTGAGCTCTTCTGTGGTGGCAGGAAGCGCAGATTCCAAAACCATCTCCTGCCCTCCAGGAACAGCGTCCGAGATGTAAAGCTGGCTCACCAGATCGTCCGTCCTCAAGATCAAATCAGGTGGGTCATTCAGCCTGGAGACGCCTAATTGTGTGGCCATATTCTTGGCAATGCTTGGAATAGCGGAATCTCTCTTTGGCATAACTTCTTTTGAATGGTGATGGGGTGATCCATGAGATATGGTGGCACCTCCCCGTGATCTTTTGATGCCTCTTGGTGTTCCCTCAACCACCGAAGAACCCAGCTGGGCCCAATCGATTGCTGAACCGTTGGCAATTGATCCAATGGGCTGTGGTCTTGTAGAGGAATCCCCCTCGAGGGGCCGATTTTCTGCATCTGAGTCTACCCCCATACTTCCGTCTGCTAGATCATCGCTATACTCTGCTAAATCCTCCTCCCCTTCAGATAGATAATCTTGCTCATTGTTATCGGTCATTGTCGAAAAGGGACTGCTGCTCGGCATTTGGAAACCCTGCGTCCGCCGAGCTGCTTGTCGTACTACTGCCGGTGACTTGGCTTTGGAAAGCTTACCATTACCGAGATTAGAGCGTCCAGATTTGAACATTGGGCTGTTACTGATACGACGTGAGCTCGTTGTCGACGTAAGAGGTGATTTTGATTTGAAGAGCGTCTTGCCAGAACCTAGCTGTGAGCTACCGAATATACTCGATGGAGGCGGATCTGCAGGTGTGAAAGATCGAGCAGAGGGAGGAGGGCCGGCAGGTGTAGTAGAGGGGTTAGAGGCGAAGCTCTCATTTGCACCATCGTAGTCGCTCGCACGGGGTAGACGAGAGCCCTTGGAGCCAGGCGTCGAGGGTGGGCTCGAGGAGAGAGGCACTGACCAGCCAGACATGATTAGAAGTAGAAGAGTTAATTGAGTGTAGCCTAATCCATAACCTGGATTGAGGGTATTGATGTTCCTTCATGTGTTGGTGTTATAGAAAGTTTGTAGTGACGATCTGGGCGGGTTCCGGCCAAACGCGCCGCGAGGATCAAAATGGCAGCTCGATTCGAACTGCCGTTTCTACATCTTTGTTTACTCCAAACATTCCGTCCTGCGCAACACATTTCAATTCCTCTCCCAACCACATTGATACAATGGACACTCAGAGTCTTCGAACGGCCTCTGCATATATCAACAACCTACTATTATCACGCGGACTGTTGCGCAATGGTACATCTATCGAGTTCGCTGTTCCGGCCAAAGCAGAAGGAGGGGTGGATGCGACAATGGCCAAGGTGATGAACCTTGTGCACGATTTGGTTCTAAGACGTGATGTATGCTAGATCTAAAGTTGGATATATTGCCTATATGAGAATAGCATGCAGCTGACATGCTGCTGGTATCAGCGCGAAGCCGACACCCTTTCAAGCCTCTCTCAGAACCTCCAGACTCTACGGACATCCTCAGCAGAGCAAACTCAAAAAATCTCGCGCCTGGAAGCCCGCAATGCAGATCTAGATCGACAGTTAGCACTGACAGGCGCCCAAGAACGCGCCGCACGAGCAACGCTCAGAACGGCAGAAACAAGGACCAGAGCATTGAGAGAGGAAATGACAAGATTGAAAGGAACTGTCGTGCAGATTAGAGGGCAATGTGCGGCTGACATACGGCGGAGAGACGGAGAGATCACAAGACTTAAAAGGCACCTTGAAGGACGAAGAGGGAGGGATGGAAATGGAGGGCAGGTTGGCGTAGTAGTAGTAAATCCAGGTATGAATAAAGCGCAACAAGGAAGCAGAGATCCCGAGTACGGAGCGGATTTGGAAAATCCGGAATACTCGCTAAAGCAAGAAACGACGGAATTCTTGACGCAGCTGAGCCAAGGACTGAGCGACGAGAACGATGCGCTGATAGGGCTTGTAAGAAACACATTGGCGACGTTGCGAAGCTTACAAGGCCTCCCATCACCCTCAGCCTCCGGCTCTGGAGCATCGGGTGATATGGAATATGGAAATGCATCGTTGGTTGCGCCACCATCCTACGAGTCCTTGGCAACTAGCACCGACGAGGTCCTCGAGCATCTGCGAGGATTGTTAACGAGTCCGAACTTCGTACCTCTTGAAGAGGTGGAAATTAGGGAAGAGGAGATAGTCAGGCTAAGAGAGGGTTGGGAGAAGATGGAAGCGCGCTGGCGGGAAGCTGTAGCGCTGATGGACGGATGGAGAAAGAGAATGGTGGCCACAGGCGACACGATCAATCTAGACGATCTAACCAAAGGCTTGGAACTCGACCCAGGCATGCTTGCGCCGACAGGCCTTCAAGAGGAGTCGTGCCTGAAGGAGGAAGACGAGGTAGACGACCTGGATAGTTCGGTTGCCCTCGAGGAAATACCCGAAAATCTTGACTCAACTCCAAGGCTAGATTTTAGCGACGAGTCCTTAAGCATCGACCATGAGGTTGACCTCCTCCCAACAAGCAGGGTCCTCGCACCGACAAGCGCCAATGCCCGGCATTCCACCTCTCCATACAAGCGCTCCGTCCCCTCAGAACCTACCAAGCCCTCATCCACATCCAGCAACTCGAAACCTACCTCCCGCATTCCAAAACATGTTCGTATCTCTCCTCATACAATACAGCAGAAACTTGCTCTAGTACAAACCGAAGCCGAAGACGTACGAGGGCAAAGGAAGAGGAAGAGTGATAAGATGGTAGAAGATCATGGTGCCGTGAAGGCGCAGATAGGGAATGGGAGAAGAGGAAAGAGGAGAAGCACGCTCAGTGCACTGGAGCTTGAAAGTCTGATCGGGTCCTGAGGTAAGGCTTGGTGGAAGAGGCGAAGAAATCATCTAACGGGAATGACGTGGGATTTGTCGAGGAAGGGTTGGTGGCGTAAGCATATAACGATCGACATGACTCTTTGACTTCTGGGCGCAAACATTTCCAGCCTGATGGTATTATGTGCAGTCAGTGTTTCTTTTCCATCTCGACGACAATGAGGAACCTTACTCTTTGTTCACGGGAACCTGAAAGGCACGGCTCGTATGAAGACCCGCTTCCCGAAGTGCCCGTATGACCGTTGCAAATTGATAGATGACGGCTGTAAGATGACAGTTCGTATTTCATGCCCCTCTTCCAGGGCGTTTCTCGGTATTTGCCTCGCCTTGATGTTACGCAGTTTTGCATATTAGGTGCTGGTAGGCGAAAGCGGTTTCATATATCAAAGGGGCGGGGGGGGGAAGGAGGGTCAGCCTGGTGGTTGCTTACGCTGCGGGCGTTTCGGTGCAGGACGAATCACTCGCTCGTGTTACTCTGTTAAGAGGTGACAGTCAGAAAAAGTTGGAGTGACCCAGGTACGGCGATTTCGATTGAGTGAATTCTTTTCCGCTTATAAGGGCGTTGTTCGTGTATTAAAGATTACGAATTTCTGTCCAGGCTGGAAGTGTGCTGTCCTAAGACTGTTCCCTTGTGACCTGACGTTTGGTGGAATGGCTTAGCAGGGATAGGCCATCCTGTTTCGTGTCATTGCTTGTGGGATGAGTGTGGAACTTCCGAGTGGATAGAGGGCGACTGCTGGCTTTATGACGGTTCTTGTGGGGTGAGACGAGGGCGAGGTTGAAAAAGCTGCCGGGATAATTTCTGTTGGGGTTTCTGTTTTTTTGTTCGACCGCTTTGATCCATTTCCAAATAAGCAGTTGCCTGAATTGATCACGACTTGACGTTTTCTGGCTTTCGAGTTACAGGCTTTTGTCAAGTGGAGTTCTGGAAATACCTAATCCGGATTTGCGGTATCTTAGACACTTTGTGGATCTCTGGAGGTAAACCACTTTTGCCTCCAAAGAGCCGGTGTCTAGCTCGTGGTTTCTATCAACTATTTTGTACAGTGTGGTCGATATTCAAGTAATGAACGCCCGACCGCTTGCACTGCATGATTGCGAAAGCCGTTCTCAAATGGTTCCAAGTTCGTACAGGTCACCGTTGACTGGCGTTGCCTTGTTGAAATCGTGGAATCCTGGGTTGCGAGGCAGCTGTGAGGTCTGCCTTGGTCTTTCTGAAACGGCATCACCTTTGTAGGATGCCAAGTTGGTGTCATTCGGTGGGTTATGACTGGGAGGTTGTTGCATGTGGTAGAGATGTCACTTTGCGGTAAGGAAGAAGGAATGAAGACCTGCCAGTGGTTAATCATAGACGGTGGGGGTACTGCTTCGCGTTAGAATAGTTGGAGCACAAGTTGGGTTGAATTTGAGCGAATTTCGAATTCGTCTGCCTGATAATTCCCTCCTCACATGATTGATAATTGATGCGAGTCAACCGCGACGCCTCATCGCCTTACGGCTGTTATCTTGACAATGACGTACGTTTGTCGAGGTACCTCAGTAAGATTGACAAACCATTCATAGGAGCTTTTTATATGTGATTATGCCATTGATTTATGACCGTGAGGTCTAGGTATCTCTAAGAAGTCATGATAGTTACAGGTGGTCCAGCCACTTTACCACAGGCGCTGCCTGGGAATTGGACCAGCCATTGCGAAGCCGTTGCCTGCATGCTCGCTCCCTCAACGTTCCAGACGTTGTTGCTGCCTGGCAACTATGAGGGAAAATCGTCGTGTTCGCCCGCTCACTATTGAAATCAAAACGCCTCATACTCGTACACCATCATCCACGCAGTGGGTTCTGGGGGCGGAAGGACTAATGAGTCAAAAAAGAAAACCCCACCAAATAGAATACAGACATAAAACCCTGGGAAAATGCTCAGATGACTCCAAACCAATGCGTGTGCTCAAGAATACACTGCCTCGTTATTCAGTCCTTGCCTGCATAACTGTCTTTCCATTCGTATTGTCAATTAAGTAATTCCCCCTGATGGTGCCCAGCCCATGTAGTCCTCCCCAGTGATGCCATTTGGCGCAGTCTTGTGACGCCACGACAATGGCGCGACCCATCCAGAAGGCAAGAACTATAGAATCCGTAAAGAGTGACGTCGTTCGTAGGCTCATTCAAATGTTCATCGTACAATGCCCGTGGAGCGCTGCTCCACGGGCTCTCCATAGGAAACGCGCAATTCGAAGAAGCTGAGGATGGGAATAGTCGCTCCAAAATAAATGCTCCGTTCAAGGCAGGGCACACGGACCCAGGAAAACGTTTGCCGATATCCTCATGGCGAAATGCCATCTTCTGTCCTCGCTGCCAGTCTGGCTGGTAGCTCCATCATTCCTCCTGGAGTCCCTGACCCGCCGCCCGGGACTAGAGTCCTGTTCTTGTCATCGACGGGAGCTTGATGTATAGTTGCGACTGTAACTCCCGCTTGAGTAGCCCGAGTCCGGGAAGCGAGGCTGCGATGTCGAAGGTTGCGAGCTGGTCGTGGAGTGCCGGGAGCATGTGTAGCCTACGAGAACTTCCTTTGTTCTCACAGCATGATCTCGACGTCCATAGGCGGGACAAGCGTCAATGGCGTGACTGTAATAGACGCAACGGCAGACCGCATAACGTTCGACAACTCTAATACACATGTTGGTGGCGATAGTTGGATAGTTGATATGTGATCGAATCAAGTAGCAAGCAGAGGCAAATTGCACAATTAGATTGTTAAGGTATAGACAATGTTGGCTAGATATGTGGCAACAGAAAAGCGAACGACTTGACAGAGAAATGATATTAAAAGGAAGCCTGCGATGACACACAGTGTGAATGACACAGAAACTGCACGTGGCGAAAGGACTACAGATATATACTCGAGACCCTGGGCTTGTGTAACATATAGCGGAATTGACATACGGTATAGAAGATATGCACCATGAAAGTAGGGCGTGCCAGGCATCTATGACTAGGCAACCTTTATGGGATGACCATGATACACGCAGAAAGATGAGGCACTGCAGGACGAAAGAATGCTAATACATGGTAGCCAAGAAAACATGCGAGGTCGTTGACGGATTCGACCGAGGCTCTACCGAGCAATGGGGTTAGGGTTGCTGGGATGACTCGATCTTGAGTGGGATGACCCACTCAGCATTTGAGGCTGTACGCCATCGGCAAGCTGAGTGGTGACTAGACATGGGCCGTACGGATAAAGCCACGGCGCTGGGCCTTACAGGTCTCAACGGCATGGCGTAACTGGCTATCCTGCCATGTGATGCAGGATGCGATGACAGACTGTCGGAGCCAGAGATACAGCGATTGGCAAGATGAGGCTCCCGAGCGTCGGTGCTGAACCGGGGACCCGGAAGAAGCCCATGAAGGAGGGTCAGATATTCCCCGTTTGGGCGCAGCAGGACGGGTAAGAACTGTAGGAGCACAGTCTTAGTGACCGAACGGGTCATCCATGGGGCCAAGGCTTTCTCGATTAGAATAGAAAGCAGTAAAGTGACTTGCAGCCTGGTGAAGCCTACCAGGTTGTGCAAGGTATCTATCTTTGGTGAGCAATCGGTTGGACGTTTAAGCTATCGAGGCGCAGTTAAGCGATTGCTCCCGTGACCCACAACCTTGACGATAATAATAATATTAATCGAGCACGATATGTGTCCGCGACGGAAGATCACGCCAAAGGAACCAACAAAACCTCCACTGTACTTGCGTATTCCATTCACTCGAGAGCACCAAGGTGCACATCGTCCGAGAATGATAATTTAAACTGTCAGGCCACAAAGATGCAGGTTTGGGTCCTGCACCCCGAAAGGTGAAGGATAAGGTAGATTTCTTGAGTTCCATAGAACATGCGCTAGGGATTACGGAATACATGATACCGTAAAGTACCTAGGCTAGTTAAGGTAGGTACCTAGGTACCGTACCTAGGCAACCTTCTAGGGTGAACTCGTGAAATCGTAAAAATGTCATCTTCTTGATTGTTGATTGATGAGTAGGTACATACTATAGCGCCAGTGACGTTCTGTGGAGCGTCATCATGAAGTACGGTAGTTGTACATAAGATTTACTCGCAATCAAACGAGTAAAGGTACGACAGTAGAGGTCTTATTTTCTGTACGAGTACTATTAAGGTAGAGTCACAGCAAATCGCTCAAAGCAGGCGACTTCTCCGACACCGATCGAAGAACTGCATCTTTGCGCGAGGCTGCCCAGACTCGTCGGTTTCTATTGCGGTCAAGTTCACTTGGAAAGCATCATAAAAAGAGGGTGATGTGGGGTGAGTTCGCAGTGAGCCTGACAGACCGACAGTAGTCATCAGCCAATGCGGCTAAGGTAAACCCGCGCTCAGCCGCACAGCCAATCAGTACCTTAACTTCTTCCAGGAAAGATTGGCAGAATTGAAGAATAATAATGTATCTACTTTCTATTCCCTCACTGAACACCTTCCCAGAGGGCGACATGGAATCTCTGATCCTCTCCATCAGCCATCAAAGCTACATTACCTTACCTTATCTCCTACACTCATACCATGTCGCTAACTCGACATTTGCATTGTGGCCTGTGCTTTTGTTGTTCTGCGTGGAGGGACTTCCACCCACGATCTTTCTGCCACAGCTGTCCGGGTCTTCCATGGAATGACCCACGATCTTCTATCGTGTAGATTTGTTGCTTAGAAGCTAATAATACCAGATCTGCTGTAACGAGCGTCGTCCCAGAAATAAGAATTACAAATTCACCAGCACAAAGTCGAAGGTGAAAACTCATGCTGATTCGACATCTGACTATTCCAGGTCCATCGATGTGTCCACACCTCGAATACATAATGTACAAGCCTGACAGCTACACGGAGTTCCTGCATGGTTGTTCGTTGAACTGAGACTTAAACTCAGCTGATCCGGGATCATGCTTATCACAGAGAAGCACACTAGAAGGTATCAGGCCTGCCACCTCCAGATGTGCTGTAGATACCTACTTCCCTTGCTCTCCCGCTTTTTGGTGGCTTGGGTTTCCATATTCTACAGTACATCGCTACTACCTTTCTCGGCTCTCATGTCTGTAGTCTTTTTTCTTTTAGTATTCTTTCGAATTTGTGACCTCGATATTCGATAAGCTATTTCCCGCTATGGATTTGCGCGCAGTCGCATCACATGACGTACAAGTTCGAAAAGTCTATCAGCGACGAGCATAGTTACGCATGATCAAAGGGAGAGCTGGCTGTTAGTAAGGCGATATCGTTGACCAAATCTGCGCTACGAGGCTCAACACGGTCAATATTTATTTGTCAAATTAATGGTCCAGAACAAGACTTTGATTCGTCATCCATTGACCTCATACCGACTTCCTTATTCTTTGCGCTCCTTTATGAGAAAGCGAAATGCTAACGTCCGCAGTACGTTGGGTTCAGATATGATTAGTGACTCGTTGCATTTCATCAGATTTAACCCCTAATGTTCTCGGAAGAAGCCACCAATGACTCGTTCGTTTTAGACCTGTCTCCACGTGGTCATACTTATGCCGTCGCGAGTCGCATTATTGTGGTTTCGGACCAACCGTCACTGCGCGCCTGAAGTTCTAGTACAAATCTCATAGCCGCAACAGAAGGTTGCAGGCTCATATGTTCAGCGCTTGTCACACTCGATGCGTGACGAGTACGTCACGCAGCTGTTCATTAACAGAGACCAAGAAGAGTATGAACCACGCACCTCGCATCGACCGTCTGATCGGATTCCTCGCCTAGGTCCTTATTCTGATAGTCCTTGTGGCGGAGAGCAAGACTGCCATGGGACATTACCTTGATCGCTCCACTAGCGGGCTGGACTGGACCGGAATGGGTTTCAAGTCCGAAGATTGCTCGGACGCTGGCCGCGCTCTTTAAGAGACAGACGCACGGGTACACGTGCATAACCCAATCGAGTTCCTCGCTCCAAATGCGATTCCCACGCAGCACGACATACCATGGAAGAAGACACACATTAAATACGTTCATGGTAAGTAAAATAGGCAACCTATGGGTCGCTAACAGACTCAATTCTAAGCGAGGTACATGGGTCGTTGCTGTCGTAATGATGCAGGCCTTTGAGCCAGGAACACTTCCGGGAGAGCAGCTGGATCCGTATGGAAGGCCAACAGACGTCTCCAGCTTCGGAGAAATTCTGCTTGCTGCTTATCAGATTGAGATGGATTGTGTTCTCAGAGATCATGCGCTGGGCTGGTGGCCGTTAGGTAGATTGCATCCTACTCTAAGCTCCATTGCTGCGGTCTTGCATAAATGTGGATCGCTAACGAAATCCTTGAGGAAAAAGGCGGATTCGGAAGCATTGGTATCTTCCTCTGGTCTACAGAATCTTACAATAGTAGGCATTTTCTGGAGGGAGGCTCTTCCACTCATAAATTTGTGTCGAGCCTGATGCAATCAAACACGAGTAAGATCACGAATCAACTTGACAAACGACCGCCAATCAGTGCATTGGTAGATACCTCTTGAGAAAACGTATACGAAAAGAGCGAAGTGCAGTATGAGGATGGAATAGATGATTGGAAGTTAGAGAACTTTAGATGATACCTACCCTATTCCAATATATTTGTAATGATACCTTAGAGCCAAAAGGGGGCGTACAGCGCAGGGTCGCGTAAGCGCCTCGGCTAACAAAGTCGGACCTCAAGAAACCTCTACCGATACATGAACAACAGTAGCAGATTGATTTGTGGTTTGCAGACCCAAAACATGTCTTCACTGCATTCGACTCCACTGCAGATATCAGGCTATATCATTCTCCCTCTCTCGCTCCCCGCTCTACCCTCCTTTCCCGTCGCTGCAACACACTACATTTATCTTGCACCCCACCAGCCCAGGATTCCTACAGTAACTGCTTCGCGCTCACTCTTTCTCGTTAATGTTCCCTTTGATTCCAGCGAACTGCATATAAAGCATCTATTGTCGCTTCAGCTAGATCTCCCCAATGGTAGAATCGAAGATGTGCAATTCGAAGGTAGGAAAAGAAAAGAAACCATTGCCGACAATGCGGCGATCGTTAAGCGACAGACTGAGGAGAAGGGTAAAAAGAGAAAACGAGGCGCTGAAGGAGGAATTATCAAACATTTAGAGGGCGCAACCCTGCCACTTACCTGGGACAGAGAATTGCAGAGTAACGGACACACGGCCGTTGTTGTGTTTGTTGATAGAGCAAGCATGGAAGCGTGCCTCAGGGCCATCAAGAAGCTACGGAAGGAGCGCAGAGAGCTGGTCTGGGGCGACAAGTTGGATGGAACGCTACCTCCTCTGGGCTATGCAAGTGCGGATCCAACGCCCAAGTTGCCAAGTCAAGCAATTTTACTGACCTGGAACAGGATATATAAACCACCATAAGCTTCGCTATCCCGACAAAACACAGTTGCTCGAGTCAGTAAATACGTATATGACAGCCTTCGCTGCCCAAGAAGCCGCCCAAGCACGGTTGCAAGCGAAACAAAGGCAAGAGCCAGATAAGGATGGTTTTATTACAGTCACGAGGGGTGGGAGGACAGGTCCAGCAAGGCAGGATGTTGCACAGGAGCAAGCCGAAAAGCAGAAACAAAAGCAGAAGGGCTTAGAGGACTTTTATAGGTTCCAGACCAGGGAGAAGCGAAAAGCGAGGGCTGGGGAATTGGTCAGAAAGTTCGAGGAGGATAAGGAGAAGGTGAAGAGGATGAGGGAGAGGAGAGGAAGGTTCAAGGTAAGATTTGATGCTGTCCATTCCTAAATGATTTGACTAAGGGGTGGTTCAGCCTGAATGACATGATTGTTATCTCACGACTCATAATTCGGGTCATCGCCAGACAGCCCAACACATTTCAAGCCCTTAACATGCCATAATAGCTTCTTGACCGCCATCTGTCTTACGACGGAAAGAGCTATCCTGAGCTGTCAAGGCTTTTACTGCAACTAGGCCAACCTCAAAATTTGCTGCGTCTGCGTCAGTAATTGATGGTAAGCTCATCCAATAGCATATTTCGCTGTCTTTGATCCCGTCAAGCACAAAGTGTGATGAGTACGGCTGGGGCCATAGGAGTATTTGGGGCTACTTGAGGTGGCGTCCAGCGCAATGTCTAAACAACCAGCATCACATTACATCTTCTCAACCTCTGAAACCCACGAGCTTTTCTGCGAATGACACTGACGGCCATACATTCAGAGGTCCACCCGGCTAATGCTGAATTCACTATTAGATGGGAGTTCAGAGACACATCTACCACCCGCATCCTTAAGCTACGCAGGCTTTAGGGATTGACTATTTCTAAAGGTAACCTAGCAGCAATTTCCAAGTAAAATTTCGCAGGCCGAGGCCAGTGGTGAGAACAGACGTTGGAATTATCCAGGAAAATCTGACCCAATAATCTAGTCAAAGCTCAATTGCCGCGGCTCTAGATGTACTTAGGTGTACCTTTGAGATCACTCATCGCCCCAATTAGTTTTCCCTGCCTAGAAACACGACGTGGCACTCTGACCTATTATGCTCATGATCCCTCCAGCCATGTTTAAAAGCCGTCTGCATCCTCAATTCCATATGGAAACACTCACTCTGTTCGTCCACCGGCGGATGAGTAAAGACGTCGCCTTTTTCATAGGTTCGTCCTACAATGAGCACAACGAAGAAACGCTTCAATCCTTTGAATTTCTGGATCGTCTCATGAGCCTATGAAGTATAGTGAAGCTGCTCCCGTAAGGCAGATCAATCGCAAGATTGCGGATTGAGTCCGACTGCTCTCTCGGTAAAGACGCAATGAGTTTAGATAGTAGCACGCGAAGGTTGCATTATCAACCCCCGGCTGGGGACATGCTCTTCGGCACACGTGCGACCAGTCATCGAAACGGGAGGTATTCGACGACAAGTATATGAAGTCCAACGGGCTAAAGTATACATCCACTTTCGTTGGATTAGCGGTAGGAAAGCAGAGCTTGTTGAGCCTTAGACTATCGCGCTTCCACGTTGACTTGGAGTATAGCTGGAGGCTGACAAGTATGGATGGTGAAAAAGTCATCGCGGAATACCCAGCCGAGGGACTGAGCCTGAGGGAACGATTCTCCTCTCAAAAGGAAGCGCAAGACGCCAGAGCTAGAGTCGAATTTCTGTTGAAAGCTTCGTAAACTGTTCGAATGACGCCTCTGAAGGGTCCGATAAAGAAGCCATGGCGTATAGTGGATTGTCAAAGTGGAAGGTTGATTCCACTATTTGCTTTGCTGCTGCGGTTTATCTTAGAAATGGTATGGTGATAGATATGTGGATTGAACATCAACATTTAAAACCACTTTTATATTTACATTTCATAACACATCACATGTGGGTAAGCGAGAGTTGGTGGTTTCTATGAGCGGTGCTCTTGCATCCCTGACATGAATACCCAGCTAGGGCTTTGTGATTTCAACCGATGCCTATTTACCAATCCTAAAGGAGCTGGTTGCAACATTTTAGCCGAGGGGGCTAAGGTGCGCGTTAGGTACTCTTCGCGCTTAATTCCTCCATGTACTGTACGAAGCTGCTATCAAGGTACTCTATTTTGTATGAGCTTAAATACTCGCTTTGTCCATGCTTGGCTACCTTGCGTGCTGAAACCAGCAGCAAGATGAGCGGTACCTAAGCGCAGCGACGAGGAAGGCCGCGAGCGTTCATGGGAATTTGGACCAGTGTGATTCCTCGAGAGTTCTCGAAATGGCCCTTATCGAGTGACGTACTTTGTCTTAGAAGCCAATGGTACTGGAGATGGCGACAAACGGTGCGCAAACTGACGACCACTCACCGCCTCCACCAAGCTTCAATGGTGTCTTGCAGCAATTTGAACATCTCGAAACGCCAACGGTCTCGCCCCAGAAATGCGTCACGCGAGCCTCAGCACTTAACCAGCGCTCGCAGACAGAACCTGCAAGAAGTGATCTTAAGCGTAAGCCCTTTCAGGCTGCCGAATTACCTCTCTCTGTGTCTCCTCCTAGAAAAAAGAAGCGCTCCCCATCTGGTTACGCTCCGCCCAGCAAATATTCTCACCTTGTCAACAATCTTGTTGATTCTCTCGCCCCCAACCTAATCTGCATCTTTATCGGGGTCAACCCTGGTATCCTTACTGCTACAAAAGGTCACGCTTACTGCCATCCTTCCAATCTCTTCTGGAAACTGGCAAACAGCTCTGGCTGTACTCCCCGCCTCTGCCGACCAGAAGAAGACCGTGATCTACCAAGATTGTTCGCGCTAGGACATACCAATATTGTCTCACGGCCAACCAAAGACGCAAGTGAGTTGAGTAAAGCGGAGATGGACGAGGGGGTGGCCATATTGGAAGAGAAAATCGCCAAGTGGAAGCCTGAAGCTGTGGCTATCGTAGGCAAGGGGATTTGGGAAAGCATTTGGCGAGTGAGGCATAAGAAGAATATCGCGAAGGAGCAGTTCAAATACGGTTGGCAAGACGAAGGGGAGAACATGGGCGTGGTCAATAAGGGGGAGGACAGATGGAGTGGTGCTAGGGTGTTTGTTACAACTACAACGAGCGGCTTGGCGGCTGGCATGAGACCGCATGAGAAGGAGGAAGTTTGGCGAGGGCTTGGGGAATGGGTGAAGAAGCGGAGAGCAGAGAGAGAAGGGGAGGCCTCGAAGGCGGAGCAGATGGCGGAAAATACGTAAAGGGCTTTTGTAAGCTAATTTGTCCCCCCTCAATGTATTGGACCTAAGCTACTTGAAGATAACTAGCATACTATGGAGGACTCAATAGCAGAGCCGTATACTATCTGCTGTCCATGCTTTATCATAAGAATTACACCCCTTGGACTGCTTGGAAAAATCGATACTCCTTATCGCCTGGTCTGCTGCGTCATCGATCTTTGTGAACCTTTCTAGCTTTGATTCACTAATTCCAGTCGAGACGGTGTATTCATCATGGTTCTGAATTCATATCTGAACCCTCAGCTACCTATACATCAACTGCTACTAACACTAAGCAACTCTTACTCTCGACCATTCCCCAAATTCGCCGACGACCCCTATTCCCACCAACATGTGCATGGTATCAAATACTACAGTGATCTCAGGCAGCTGCCTTACCACAATACACGGCCTCCAGACTTAGAGATGGTCCATCTACAGATACTCCAGATGCTTTATACATTTGGGGTCATGAGATCAGAGACAGACCAAGAGGCTGATAATCCTTGAGCGACCACGTAAGATTAGACAGTTACGCATGCCTAATGCCCGGTCATACCATGATGAGGAAATGTAACGATTTCTAGGCCATCGGGTACCAGGACCGATACTCCAAGTGATCCGGTAAGATCTGAGAACGAAGTACGGAAATCTTCACATCAAATCTTTCTCTGCAGTTCTACTCCATTTCGATCCCTGGATCTTGAAATCAAAACAGCAGTAATGAATTCGTCTTCGAGAAAGCGATTGACCTCACGGTTCGGACTGAAGCTGATCTTGTTGGAAAGAACCACGATGTACTGTGCAGCAATCGATGAATTCGGGAACGCAGGTCCAATTCTCTTTGAGCTAATAAGTTTTCAAGTCATCTAGCACTCAAAGAAATGAGACAAGTCCGCTTTTCATTTTCAAGAAATTGGCCTTAATCAAGGTTAGGGCAAGACTATTCACAAAAGCAACGAGGAGACTTTGAATGAAGGAAACCTCACATGGCTCCTCAGTCATTAAAAAATTCTGTGTTGATCGTACACAAACCAAGTCTGTAAACCACGAATTCAGCTGGCCAACCGCTTTCAAGCTCATGGTGCTTGGGAGGACCTCTCAAAGTAAACCTTGTTTTGCACAGAAATTAGGGGTCCAAATTCGACAGTCCACCAATTTCTCTACCGTCCTATCCCACCAATACTTGCTAATGTGATTTTATGCTACAATAATATACCCACTAGAGACGGGGAAGCTGCGTTTTGTCAGAAAAATCGAACTTAACCTCGTTTGCCGCACCTCTTCAAGATGTTCAGTACCTGCTATTAATTAATCAACAACGAGGCGATACTGTCTTGAACCAGAATGGGGATGCTCAATCTATGCTTCACGTCCCATTTAACCTTCCAAAATGCAAATTGAAAGAGCCCCTTTGCTCCTCCTTTGACCAAAGGCAATACTGCTGAAACTGTCCAAGAGGCGACATCACTGGGTCTTGGGCTACTTATTAAGAATCCCAGGTCGTATTATATTCTCACTTTAAGAATAAGGAATCGTGGGAAGAACATCAAACTATAATTCGGGTGAGTTGCAAGAATCCTCGCCTTTCCCTTTCCAGTCACACCCTGTTGACCCCATCAACAGCAACACCTCACTCTGTTGCTAGCTATGCTGGCTTAAAGCTGAGATCATTGTTTCCTATAACGATACGAAATATAATCTTGATAGACTTATATTCCCACTCTTTCTCTCACCGTGCTCGAGGAAGAAGACAAAACTTGAACCAAAAGACAGAGACTATCTAGCTAAAATATACATTTCTAGGAAAAGATCCGAGCCAGATTATCAGCTTTCCAGGCTGTTCATCATAAAGCGAAGAGAGAGCGAGAGGCAAGGGACTGGCCAGCCTATGTTCAAGAAGGGGAACCGACGCTAATTTGCTGGATTCGGCCGTGGAGTTTGCAGACGGACTTTCAAGAATCTAACTTGCTATTTGCATCTTATAATTACAATCCTGGGGCATGCGAAGATAGGAATTTCATCTTGTGATGTCAATGTGGGTTGCCGCTGTCGCCTAAACGTCATCAACGCCAATTCCTATGGTGCCAATACGGGTTGGTACCGCGAGTAGTTATTCCTTGGCGGTCAGGGCGGTGAGTGTGGTCCGTAGAGAATTAATGAGGACTTTACTCCGCGAAAGGAAGTTCTACTATCAAATTACATGCTCACGATGGAATATTCAGCAAGTCATCGAAAGACAATTCCCTATGCCCCATCAAAGTGATACTTATCGTGGCGTTGCGACTTGGCAAAGTACGTGGCAGACATACATTTTTCGCGAAAAAGCCTGTGGAATAAAAAGTCAGATGGCGACAAACATCTCGAGAATCTTCCAACACTGTTTCTGCAGCATGGTCTTTCGATCTTCGACAATTTCTCGTGCGGCATCGTGGATTTTTTGTCAAAGCCCAAAAATCAAAAGATAGAATCGGTTCTGACAAAATTTCCTGGAAAATGGAACTTCTGTAAAGCTTTCGCCAACACACTGGAAACCCCATCCCCGGACTTTGTCTTTGTTTATTAAGTTTCATACATGCTCAAATACTGACTTACTGCCGAATTACTTCATCAATTCATACTCCAACACCATCTCTACTCCACCCACCAGTCTCTTTCAGTACCACCAGCTCTACTCATCTCTCTATATGAATACCACCATCAATTCCGTCGCTCCTCGGCTTGCCACTGCTGCCCGCAGTGGTAGGCGCAGTACGCCCGGTTTCAAAGTTATACAAAGTGTCTCGTCTTTATCTCCAACGTAATAGAGCTATACATTAATGCTGGATTGAAAGTATATAATTGACAACGATCACCCTGCCCTACTCTTACGGAATACCAGAGCGAGTTGTATCTCCAGTGGCCGAGCTTACAACCACTAAGTGAAGACCTAAGGTTCAGAAAGCGCTGCCAATGCCGTATTCCGTCAAACCGTCCTAAAGAGACTCCAGGTGATGTGAAGCATAGACCTTAGCAATATTTTTGGTTCGCACAAAATGATTATGCTTGTTACAAGTAATGCCCGATGCAACCATGCACAATCTATGTGCTATGTCTAAGAAGTTCGAAACTGTTGCGAGAACCAGAGTATATAAGACTGCGGAGATTAAAGGCAATCGCCACGCTCTGGGAAGAACAAATCTCAGTAGCGGGTTTTCAGTGGCGCTTAGATGTCCAGTGGACAGAAGTCCCATCAAGCAAATATGGCTTGACTGAATCAATAAATCACCTCAACACCGGAGAGAACATTAAATTTGCCCTTAAGAAAGGTCCCCAATATTCTGCTGCCAGAATTGCTACATGTTGTCACGTAATACACAAGCGTCTCTGCAGAAAAACAGTATCTACCTCTCCCACTAGCAGACGAACTCGTCGCGAGATGCTAGTTGGCGATCGTCAGTACACTGTTCCCCTTATCTTATCTTTAACATTGACATTTAACTCAATTCGATCTCTTTCAAGTTTCCCTCTATCGAATCATCTTCCAAGTTTACCACGGAAGCGTACAAAACACAATCTCTAAGAGGTACAGTGCAGCAAGTGTTTTGACAGAAGAGGGGGATATCATCATCCTCGAACCCAATATGACTGACGTTCTTCGATTTCATGATGGGACAGCTCCCAGTCGCAGGAACAGAATTGTTCAGTGGCGGTGGAAGTATCAATCGGCCTGCTGTTGCTCGATCTCATAAGCTACCTTTGTTTTACTTCTGTAAACTTTTTGACAATGAGAGAATCTTAGGAGCATCACGAAACTTTCCGTGTGACTTCTTCAATCTGGAGGACACTTTAACGAAGCGATCGATAAGGCAAGAATGAAAATGTTTACGGCAAACCTTATTGCCTAACTTACTGGAAAGATATCTAAGCCATGCCGGGAACATGGCTAAAGACCTTGACGTAACTAGATACTTGAAGATACCTCAGTTATAGGTACCGAAGGCGCTGCGCTGCATCGCAGTAAGGGAATACCAGGAGTGGAGCTCCCGGAGAGAAGGCAGAAGACGCTGAACAGTCAGTCCCAAAAGCCGGTACTGACACGATCATTGGGAGCCAACAGGACACCAATGTGACCAAGTTCTCTGTTACTCAGTGCCTGCCGAACACCTCGTAAGTATAATGCGGACTTTACTCGAGTAAACCACGATTTTTCTCTGTACCCATCTCAAACTCAAGCCAGCGGACAAGGATTTACTGTGTAGAAAGATACGGGAGGTAAAGCTATACCTATACTATCCACCAGGTCTCTAGTTTTTCTAGCCATGATGCAATAAAGTGGCACTAGAGTGCTTCGAAACGGGCGGAAGAATCCGAGAAATGATTTGAGTATATGAAGCTGCAAGGTCTTGGAGGGTATAGGTCACGATGTGCTGAAGATTAAATGTAGCCGCAACGATCATGCAATTGCAGAAACGGCACCAAATGGAGGTCACCCGTGCGGCGAAATGACAAGAGACGCCTCTCGGTTGTTGGAACCCCCATTTGTCGCCACAGCCGCCATGGACTACCACCGATATGCATTAATTGATCGGCCCATCAGGTCCAGTCGAACTCAGATTTTAACCCTCGTGCACGACTTCCTTTCTCTTCTACTTATCACAGCGCTCGACTCTCTGCAAGACTCCCGTTTTCTTCTACCTTAACAGGAAGCACTCATTGTGCGACGCACTGCTGCTTAACCGTAGCTCCCTCACGATGACTGCACACATTGGTTACAAGATAGTGTTTAACATATACAACAACCAAGATTGAAAAAGCGAAGTCCTGATGCACCTATCATGCTTGGCCAAAGAAAAACACTGTGTTCTAAAGAAAACTTGTTCGATTTTTCACCCCATGGAAAGAACCAAATGCCTACGACAGATGCTGTCATGCAGACTTCGAACTTTATGTCACCATCAAAAGCGTGTCATACTAATCGGACTACAGACTGCTCAAGATGAGGAATTGTGGGACTGCACTTTTCATTTTGCGGTTCGAAACACTCTTTCTGCAGCCGACACAGGTAGAAGAGATACTACCGTCGGTGAGAGCGCGTTTTCCCAACCCGTCTTCCAATAAACTGAAGGATAGTTGCCGGTTGACACCCAGACACTGACTAAGGGTAAGGACACCTTAAAGAATCTTACAAAGTCTCGGGTACTGTGTAATTGATCGTCAAGAATTATATATTTTACTCTCTGTCTTCGACCCTATGAATGATTCCAAGGAGCATTATTCAGGACTCAGAGGATGGCTCGACAATAGTCAAACCGATACAGGGAATATTCCTAGACCTTCAGAAGTACGTGTCATAAAAGATAGACTAATCAAAGAACGCTTTCCAAGCTGTATACTGTGTATGGCTGTGCAGACCGCGAACCTTGATGTTCGAACTTCAGCGTCTGCGAGCACACATCGAACTTCATGCACGAAGCTACTTTGTTGCCATTCTCTCAAATATATTTATGGATTATGTTCAACTAAGCAGACCAGTCATTTATATTTGGCGCGCATGCGGAAGATATAATACAACCTCACCAATAGACTATATCAGAGACGTCAGACTCCATAGCAGACTTTCCAAGCTTAACAAAGGCATTGATGAGAGCATAGCTACTAATGTAAGGGCGCACTCTACTTAGAGGGACATACACAAACGGAAGTTCGGCAATATATATATAAACATCCAAGAACTCTATATTCGTATGCTATGCCGTGCCAGCACAATACGTCAAGCAAGGCCAAACGACCCTGACGCGCAACAGTCCATACAATATTCTCTAAGGAGGGGTGGATACTCTCATACCACGCATTGGCTACCTTTCCTTTAACAATATTCGCCGGATACGCTTATCTCACAGAAACAATCTTCATCTATACGATGAAATGTTGCACAACCCATTCAACAGGGACTAAACGAAATCCGCCGCGTACCGTAGGACTTGCTCGTCGCCTGGAACCACAGGGTTGGATCTACGATGTTCCTCCATTGTCGTTACTAAACGGCGAAAAGCAACGCAGCCGCACTTCATCGGGTGTCTTTCAACTACAGGGGGCTTCTAAGTGAAGAATTCGCTGTCCAGGGTTTGCTAGAATTGCGGGAACAGGGGACCCATTAACATGGTATAAAACGATTGAAGAAGGCTGGGTCGCAGATCATACAGTCACTTCTTTCTTCCACTTGTCTCTGAGGATCAAAGACCCACAAGGTGCAATAAAGAAATTGTGGAGAAATACTACTTAGCATCATGAACTTCGTGAGTTGAAGGAGCGAAAGCGAGCAGGTGCAGCTAATATCCTATACACTAAACCGCCCGAGTCTCCGCCGCCAGAGATTCTGCCACCTCTGCGTCTGCGTCTGCGTCTGAAGCCGTTCATCACTCGATCATGTGCAAAATACGATTCAATGATCAGATCAGTCCACATCAACTGTTTAAATCACACGGACACAGTCTGAACAGGAATGCCGCTAACCTCTCTAGCGCTACTTGAACTATTCCGATGGTTTTCACATTCCTCGGCCAAATTAATTGCGTATCGGTCGCTTTTCGCGCTGGAAATGATAGGACTTTCTCCTAAAACTACCGTGGTCGAATGGTCAACTAGTAGGTGTGATTATCATCACATCAAAGCAGTGTTGCACACTATAAGACGAGAAGACCTGATACCACAGCAAAGCAAAGCTGGTCGAGCCTTGATGTCGTGGAGGTCCTGTTTCTCTCGGTTGCCCACTTTTAAGCCTCCTTTCTTTCCCCGATGGTTTTTGAAACCGGCCCATTGGGTATCATAAGCCATCTTGCCGGCTAGATACTCTGAAAGTGGGATGGTAAATTTCGAGAGACAAAATAGCACATGGAGATATTAAACAGTAAGAATATATGCTGCTATTGATAGATACTGTGTTACTGATCTATACAGTTCTCATCAAGATCTCTGCAAAAAATCACAAGATCATTAAAATCAAAGAGAAGAAGTTTTTAAGCATTGCGAAATCATTCAAGATCATTGCAGACGAGCACAAACTTTTGGCAGATCAGTATCACATTCTTGCATCTATGCATCAGAATCTTTCAATCATGTATCTTGATCCTCCAGTTCAGTTTGAATTCAATGAAAAGCACTAGTAAAAATTCTGCATAGTGCTGTACAGATGACTGCGAGCAATTCATCTTATGCTAATGAATATCAACAATTGCTCTTTTGTGCATGAAGAAATTGATTGTTGTAGAGTTGCACAGATACTTACCTAGGCCTGCCGTCGGGTCCGGGTTGCCCAACCCAACCCGACTCAACCCGGCAAACCCAACGGGTTAAGAGAAAAAATATCGAAAAGTTCGTTTTTATAAATTTGTAATTTTGAATGATTCATTAGAAATGCCGCTTCAGGAAAGATGGTCTTAAAACTCAATAAATCAAGGCGATTCGCATCACACATATCTAACATACATGCTCAATCCTCTTCTTCAAATACTCAACCACGACATCACATTTCTACATTGAGGTCAACTTCACCACTTTCTAACCCTTTCTCTCGTTCACCTTCTTCTTCACCCTCAGAATTTCACGGTCTGCGCGTAAACCGAGAAATCAGGCTGTTGCGACGAAGATGCCTCGTCAGATGATAACAGTTAAGCCACAAGTCAAAAAAGCACAGCCCAAGAGATTCGTGCCTAGCAGAGTGGATTTTGAGTCTTGTTAGATTGCAAAAATAATTGCAAAAATAATTGTAAAAATGCTAATCATGTGTTAGAATGTTCAACTCATTGGTCAAAGCTGCGTTCTTGATGCTACTCAACGCAGTGGTCTTGTAAAGCGTTCTAAAGCACGCAAATTTCGCAAAGACAAGGCTGTTAATCATATTATTACTTTCGCGCAACTTATAACGTAAAGCTTATCGATTTTTATGAGCATAAATATCTCTTAACAGCCTGGTGAATTCAAAACAGATAGCTCCGTTACAATACCACAAAATCTAACGTACTACAAACCTACATTCATGATTCTAGGGAAAGATTCCTCCGAAGACACTCTGTATAAGACAACGCTTCTACGATGTATATCTTTGAGAAGTTTTTGAGGGATCAGACACGTCAAGACGGCTAATCCGAGAGGGAAATGCAGCAATGTCAGCAGTTGACATTTCTTCGAGATGTTGCAGGAGAAAAAGACATTACAAGAAGCCTGACCCGGGGACGCGAGGTCGTCATAGCGATCATGGGCATAGAAGGGCTCTCTTGCTTGATAGACGGCTAGAGTGCTCTGCATCAGAAGTATGGCTTGAAAGGGGAATTGCGGATCATTCTGCTCATCTGAGGTAACTGTGCGCCAACGGCACCACGCCGAGATTCTATGGAGTCGCAGTGGATGGAGCGATGAGGTCAACGGTAGATACTGGGGGGCATTTGAGTTGGAGAAATTGGTTGCTCAAAAGGAGAAGATGACTGAAAGATACAACCGGAGGGTCAGATCAGTAGTGCATAGGATAGGGGACCTGACAATGCTCCATCAAAAGAGCGGGGGAAAGATGGAGGAAAGATGACGTGGACCGTTTAGGATCAGGGGTTATGAGGACACCCATACGATTTCTTTCACACTGGAACAACTGGATGAAAGGAAGATCTGAAACGGTTTGTGCCTCGTTCCGAACATCTGACTGAAGATCTGAATAGATTCTATTCGACTAGCCAGAGTATTAGAAAGTCAAGGAACTATACTGATCGAAGAATTTTAGTTCTAAAGAATGGCAGGCGGAAGAACGATATCAGGTCGACGACTTGCTACTAGGTGAAAAGCCGAAGAGAATGACGAACGTGAAGATGACAGATGATGCAAATGTCATCAGAGGAGCACTGACGGTGAAGATACTCAGACAGTTTCAGAACTCATGGAAAGATGTAGCTCGCAGTCTCGTTGTGTAAGTTTTTGACAGTTCTTTTTGTAATTCTGTTTACAACATGATTATTATTTCTTTTTCTATTTGAATTTGACAACAGTTTTGCTCTTGGGTTTGCCCTTGATTTTGCCCTTGATTTTGCAATCTACTGTTGTCGTGGGGTTGCTCGCGCATCCCCCGAGCAGTTTAGTTGGGGACAGAGGCTGGGGTCTGGGCCAACGATAGGAGAGCCGGAGGCATTTCTCTACATACATACAGATCCCTTTTCGGCATGTAAATAGAGATCATCCATACACACACATTTTACAGTTCCATTTTACCAGTAGTCTAGGCCTGCCGTCGGGTCCGGGTCAACCCGGCGGGTTGACCGGGTTGGGTCGAGGGTCTGACTCAACCCGTTTGGGTTGGGTTGGGCAACCCGGACCCGACGGCAGGCCTAGTTAAGAGAATCTTAAACGATGAAGAGAAAGACTCACAAACTACAGTAAAGAACGAGTCAGAATTAGACTCGCTTCGAAAGAAGCGTAGAATCGTTCTTTCGTCGACAACAAATCGTAATCAATATTTGATCTCTAGCGATTTCGAAGAAGACGAAACCTTGAAACATCTGAAACTACTAAAAGATTTCTTAGTTCATGCGAAGGCGTATAGGACGGTCACTATTCAGACTGTTACGAAACTGAGACCCCTACTAAGGACTATTTCAGTTCTACAACTCATATACGATCAGCTTCGGGGTAGCAGTAACCTTCTGGTAGAGGAACAGGCTATCCTACGGAGGAATCTAGAAGATATCTTGGAGGAGGACTAGGTCTTTAACTGTGTACCCTAGTCATTGATCCTATCTTTCGTTTCTTTCTTGTTGCTGTTCAGAGGACGCTGGGGCTCTATTTATATCATTATGGGAGCTGTGGATCGAGGTCGCTTGTTCCTTCCGGGTGGGGGGGCCGAATTAGTACCCACTGAATCCCATTTTCAAATCCAAACTTGCCAATAGCTTGTTTGTTGAGACGGAGAGGTGGTCAGGTAACGAAGGGATTCCCGTAATAGAAGCCGGGGCTGGGAGACTACTGTTTTCTTTATACACAAGGATTGACGGAACGGATCGAGATCAATTACACGGTTGCTCTTGAAGATCTCATAATTCGGCGGATGGGGGATACTTTCTAAAGTGCCTGAAACTAGCCAAGGTTTTGCTCTTGGTATTTTGCTATTGGGTTAAGATGAACCCAGGTCACTCTAGATGAGGCTGCCCAGTATTCTTACCTCTTGGTATCGATTGACATAGAGATGACTGAGGAATACCACGGGATAAAAGAGGTAGGATGGAGCTAATCGGAACTGGTAGTCTTTCGTGCGTGGCAGGCACTATAGACTGTCCTCTCACCTCAATCATCGATTAAAGACCTATATCGTGCCGATGAGGTTGAATTCTTTCTAGGCAGCGTGCCCACACAGCTTCATGCGGTCAACAAGCCCGGCAGAGCTGGCTAAAATATCAGCAAACCCAACCAGTGTCGGACCAATAGACTTCCAACAGCGTGCCATACATGTGTGGCTAGTCAAGTGTAACAACTGTCTCTAAATAGCAGTGGGCAAGGATGGAATTGAATCTGCTTTCAGCTTTAAAAACGCCTCAAGAATGACCACGATTGACAGGAATGTAGCTTATTGGAAGCGTCGCTCATATGATATAGAGGATGAGATATTCGCTGAGCTATGGTGCTGCTAGATGTCGACGACAACCAGAACTGGTCCGAATGCAATTCATAATAATTGGCAGCATCTACTATTCCCTTACAAGGACTTACATCTATTCCAGAAACTTACACTGTTAATCTTTCTGTTTTCAGAAACCAGACTCACGTTTCTGTCCCGAATTTTCAGCAAAAGGGGGTAACCAAAAATCTCATACTCTTAAGAGAAAAAGAACGATGACGCAGAAAAAGATTCTCGCCATCACGCAAGAATAATGCCGCCAAAATCGAGGACTTTTAATGAGACTGAAGCCATAAAACAGTCGGGGAATCGAGCACAGCAAGAACTAGAGCGCATTTCTTCTTCATAAAAAAAATCACCCATCAGAGATTTTATCGATGCAGTCTATGATATTTGGCAACATCTGCTATTCCCTTCTAAAATATTAAATCTATATTAAAATCTACGCTACTAGCTCAACTATTTACGAGCCAGACACTCATACCTCTATAGAGATTCTCAACAAGAAAACAGAACTCATAATCACAGAGTGCTGGCAGAGCAATCTAGACAAGAAATCTTGCCTTCAACTCGAGAGACTTCGCAATGCACTATTGATAACGATCCCGGAAGGTATTTCGATGCAACCTACCTAAATCATGGAAACGCCAAGAATGAATCTGTTGTTTTTATTGAGACCCATAAGCTGCGTGATAAAAATCGGTGGACGGCAATTATAGCTATCCTGATTGGCATGGCAGTCCTTTCTTAACGGGCGAGCTGAGACGAGAGGTTGTCGTTTGCAGAGAGTGGTATGCTGGAAGGCTTTTCAATACGATGAGGACGACGAATGAATGTCCAGGATTGAAGGTAGAGGGGCAAGCTTGTCAGTTCTCCTCGAGATCTTTCCTGGTCGCAGAGAGTTTTCGCAGATGTTTGTGCAGTATATCTTGACCCTCGAGAGAAGTCGAACGCCTGACTCAACCAAGGGTAATTGAGCTGGTGATCTGGAAAATCTTCGAGAACTTCTTCTTTGCAACACGTCCTATACTATATTCATATCCTATCTTTCATAATGAAAACATCCTTTTCCGTGGTTTGGAAGGGGGTAAACCAGCGCACAACGTGTTATCTAGGAGAGAAGTATTCGTTGGGTTTTTATTCAATGATAAACTTTACTTGAATTGATTCAATGCACTTGATAAGTTTGTCATATATTGTATAGAAAATGAGATTGGATTGAACCTCTCGACAGCCCTCAAATGGCTCGGCTCAAGAAGATACTTGATGATGGCGCTGTACGGAAAGATGTGGTTGAAGTATTGCACAAGGGGTTGGTCAGTCCCAGCCCTAAGCCCGCGCTTAACCTGTTTATTTTTTGGCTGTGATAAGTAGCCCTTGGCGGAATAAGCAGTGGAGACGTTGTGCTTCGTCAACCTTCCCCGTATTCCCTAAATGTCTTCATACGCAAAACCTGCAGGCGGAGATATAGGCTTGCTGAGCATTAGGACCCCCTTGTCTGCAGCGGCCATGACATTCTGTAGCGAATTATATCAGACGTTAACCCCTACACAGCACGAACAAGGTTGTCATCAACGATAATTGGCTGCGTCGTGATAATGAAAATGACCACGAGGAGGAGAAGAAGAGGGGAAAGAAGGAGGAAAAGGAATAAGAGTAGGAGGGGGAGTAGGAGTGGAAGGGAGACGAGTAGGAGGGAGAGTAGAAGTAGGGGTAGGAAGAGCGGGAGGAGGGGGAGGAGGAGGAGGAGGAAGGGGAGGAGGAGAAGTGGAGCGATTGGGAGCGGGAGTGGGAGGAGAAGTGGGAGTGGGGGTGGGAGTAGGGGTGGGAGTGAAAGAGTCAGGAGTGAAAGTGGGAATGGGTGTTGGAGTGCAAGCGCGAGTGGGAGCGCGAGAGCTAGGAGTGGAAGTAGGAACAGGGGTCAAAGGAGGGGAACTAGGAGAAGGAGAAGAAGGAGGAGAAGAGGAGGGAGGGATAGGAGATGGGGTAGAAGGGGAAGGACTAGGAGAAGGAGGAGAAGGGGAAGGACTAGGAGAAGGAGGAGAAGATGAGGTAGAGGTAGGAGAGGGGCTAGAAGGAGGAGGAGTATGAGTAGGTGTTGACTTATCTCACTTGTTCATTTTCATCAATATATGAACGCTCTTCTGGACCGGCCTTTATTCAGGTAAATATAGCGCATTTCAACAGTAGAAGGGGGAGTGAGAGTGGAAAAGGTAGGAACGAGAACAAGAGTGAGAGAGTCAGGAGTGAGAGTGGAAGTGCGAGAGCGAGTGCGAGCGCGAGTGCGAGTAGAATGTTGGTTGACGAATCGGCCAAAATGTGAACACAGTTTGGAAGAATTCTATTCATGTATTTATAGCATATTTCATCATAGCAGTGGGGGTGGGAGTACGAGTGAAGGTGTGGGAGTGAAAGTAGGAGCGCGAGCGAGAGTGAGAATGGAAGTTCGAGCGTGCGTGGGAGTGGGAGTTGTCAGAGGGCGAGTGGGAGCGCGAGTGGAAGGGGGAGTGGGAGTAGAAGGTGTGGGAGAGCGAGTGGGAGAGCGAGCGGAAGCGGGAGTGGGAGTGAAGAGGTGTGGCAGTAGGAGCAGGAGCGGGAGTAGAAGGTATAGGAGAGCGAGTGGAAGAGCGAGTGGGAGTGGGAGTGAGTGTGGATGTGGGAGTGGGAGAGCGAGGTGTGGGAGTGGGGGTGGGGGGGCGAGATGTGGGAGGAGGAGGGGGAGGAGGGGGAGTAGGAGGCGGTCGACGACGAAGGCGACGAGGGCGACGAGACCGAGGATGAGAACGAGGATGGCTTTCGCCAGGTGATTATTTCCTACCTCTCTAATTCCTATCAGCATCACTATCAATGAGACTTGAAAGGGAAGAAGTTGTTAAAGATAAATGAAATGTTAACATGCTATTTACTCTGTACGTATTACACCTCATCACGATCACAGTGAGATATTCCTGACGTTTATTTCAGTTGAAGTGAGCAATTCTCGCCACTTTTCTTCGATCTCGAACAATTGCAGTGTCTTTGATGCGAAGGGTAATTTTAATCGAAGTTATCGGTATGAAGCAGAAGGTTGATCGTGGCTATGCATGTCAGTTCTATGGGTGAAAGTCACACGTGTGTATATACTTAGGAGGCTTTGTTGGGTTTCCGACGCTTTCTTAATATTTCGGTCTTTCTCAGAAGGCGAGAAGGTATGGCAGCTGCTTAGAATGTCGTAAATGCCTTTGTAAAATGCCAAGTAGATTGAACAGAACATACATGAAGAAGATAAAGTATTGAGGTCTTGTTGCCGGCCTCCTGCATAATACGTCCTCAAAGAGAGACCATTCCAGAATCCTAGTAGAGGTATATATATTCAGGCCTAACCCCCTGAATGTTCAGTAGCATCATATACAAACGTCTCCGGTCTCTTCAGCATATATATATGAAGATACACTTACAAATATATATCATCAGGCCTCAACCACGAGTAGAGGTCTTAGAATACGTCCAGATTTGTATTCGAGCCATAGGCGGATGAGTCCCCTCCAGCCTGGCATATGGCAGTCAATCACTTCCTGACACCCCGGCGAACTCGAAGTTTATGTCTCTGCCGTTCTCCAGAATTGGCATCTAATATGAAGCTTGAGCGTTCCGTAGACACAGAACTGCACGCCCTACGAATCTGTTTGGTCTCCCATCGGAAAACCACATCTACAGCCTAGTACTGGTTCCTATATTCCAACAGCGACTCCTGCAGTTACAGGCAAACCAGGGCTTCAATGGTCCAGTAATTCGAAGATCGGCAGCCCCTGAGGTGAAAGATGGAAGTATTCACAACTGTGTTGGATATTGCCCTGTATTGTCAATCAGTCAAAGCAAAGCTTCAATAGCCTGGTGAATTCAAGATTGGCGGCTTTTGAGGTGATAGCGGGTGGTGTTCACACCTGTGTTGGGCATTCGTCTTCATTGTGAAGCCCCTATCCACGACACATGGATTCACACTCGGGCTGGGGTGGAATCATCCTGTAATACTTAAACAGCTCTTCCTCCACCAGAAATTTCTTCTTTCTTACAACCACACACGATATCGAACTCTAGCAATCAACTTCGATAGTCTTCCCCCTGTTCTATGATAGGCTTGCATGAGCTTTAGATCGTTTTTACAGCCACTCAGCTCTTCGAACTCCAGCAATCAACTTCGACAGTCTCCCTTCTCATCCGCCACTGAAGTCAAAGCAACAGCTTCAGTTATTGCTGAGGATTCGAAAAAACCAGAAGCAACACAGCTTTTTGTAAGAGAGTGGACCTTCTTGAACCGGACCTCATCTTCTACCGTAGGCTTGCACAAGCTTCAGGTACTCTTTTCGTTCCTTCCCATCTGCCTCCAAGACAAGCCAAACTTCAGTTGTTTTGCAAATTCGAAATACACTGAACAAGCAGCTCAGCTACTAGCATTACAACTGGACGCTTTGATTACAGAGAGAGATTTCACCCTCTTGTGATAGGAGCACTTGAATTTCCTGAGGGCAAACCAACACTTTCTGGATAACAGTTCCATAAGAATACATATCAAGAAGGCCAAGTCGACCGGTGGATACGCCTACTTCAATTTTCGCAGAATCTTCTTGGCGGAAGCAAGAACGTCTATATCATAGACATGAGCTCATCGTCTAATGCTTCACGGGGCGGAGGCACTGGTCTTCCAGACCGCGTCCGTGATGATATACCCAGCGGAGCACCAAGTGGTGCTCCACACGCCGGACCTTGGAATCCTCCAACTGGAGCACACGCAGTCTCGGAAGACTGCGTTGGTTTCAGATATAGCTGGCCATGTGGCCACCAGCAAAATTTGCTGGCTGATGGAAATGGTTGTCTCCTCGTCGACGATGCGGCGTTACAGAGTGGGTAGCTTAACACATCTATAGATGTTATATGGCTGACCAGTTTTCCAGACCATGTCCATTTTGTGATCGATCTGGGGGACGACGGGTCTTCGTGCCCCATATGTCCACAGGAAGAACTGCCACCGCTGGCATACTATCCGCCGGCGGCAGAACTGTCAGGTCGTACGACAATGGACAATCTACAATGGCGCCTGGACGCAATGGCCCATGATCGTTATTTCGTACAGCTTCAGCAGGAAGTGGATGCCCGCACACCAAAGCCGGAGCCCGTTGACCCCTGGAGGCGTGAGGACCCGCTGGAGCTGGAGGATCTGTGGCGCCAGATCGTCACTCTAGGCATGCGACTCATGGAGATGCGTCGCGAGCCAAGAGGACCAGGGAGCGGTCCGGTAGCCGTGGCTGCAGCTCCAGTGGCGCCGATAGTCCCGCAGGCAATGCCACGAGCTCCATATATGGGACCAGGTGTCCAAATGATGGCACCAGCCATGCCTCGGGGGCAGCCAGGGCATGCCTATGGGATGGCACGGAGACGAGACTCCGGTTCATCGCTCAACGCGATGACGGCCTTCCGCGGCGAGTTTGTGCCTGGACAAGTGGGTTGGACTTCAACCCGCCTTTCGAGGAGGCAAGCCGCTCGGGCACGTGCCGAGTGGTCGCTAGCGCATCTCCGGGACGGACCATACCAGATCCAGGCATCGCTGGCGCCTTCGCAGCAATCGCCGGCGCCGGTACAGACACGCGGCGTGTTGACTCGTGCACCTCAACAACCAACAAGGATGCAGGAGGTGATCACGGCGGCGGACCTGGACGATCCGGAGGGGCCTGGAAGCAGTGGAGGAGCGCCTCAAGAGGCCCGAGCAGTGGGCGAATCTGGGGAAGCAGGAGGATCCGGAGCAGTGGAGGAGTCTGAAGGTGGTGAGGTGAGAGATGATGAGAATCTCTAGGGGGTGTCTGACGATGAAGGTAACTTCAGACAACGGCGGCGGTCTTGAAGAGAAGCTGGGGAGAGCTTGGCGGGAGCTGAAGAATGGAGGGTCCCGGAATACGGAAGAAAGACAAAAGGCTATCTTCTTGTATATTTACTGAGCTCCCCGGATAGATGGGATTGGGTCTGGATCTTTGGGAGCTGATTGAAAATCGTTGGCGCGTAAGCTAGAGGTAATACTTGGCTAGATGCTAGATGACGAATCTAAAACCCCTTGACGAAGCTGCAATTCCGTTCGGGAAGTCTCCTCTCTAAACGGTAATTCGCTTCTAACCCTTGGTGAACTTGGCGATTTTCTCATGATTCGTTCTCAAGCACAAAAGACCTTAATTCGTGTTTGTTTTTGTAAAGTCCAAGTCTCAAACCTCCTGGCCATTGTTTTAGGGAGCGTTTATTCGATAAATCGATATGATCTTGTAAAGAAGAGGTCCGACTTGCTGGATAATATTCTTTCTATAGAACTTGTTTTCGACCATACGGTTGCTGGCTCGAGATTGTGCTTATAGAAATATGAGGATTTATAGAGTCCTCTATGCGGATTTGAGAGAAATATGCTAATATGTATATGGTTGAGAAATTGAGCTAGATCTCAATAGTGTTTCTGGCTACAAGTGATAGAAGTGGAATGATTTGTTACCTAAACCTGCTAAGTTGTGGATTTTGCCGCTCTGCGTCTAGTTCGATAGTTCTTTATATCGATAGAACGAAGTTATGTAGGACCTATTCTATGGTGTATTTTCTCTTGCTTTCAATGGTCGATTCGACATACTGCTTTTCCTCGAGAGAAGATGCTTTGAAAAATTTGACGGTATAAAGCTTTGAAATCTGCGATGTTGGTTTCCGACATCGTCTAACTGGTCGTTCAATATTTCATTATCATCTTCTGATTTTTAGTCTCTGAGTGTGTTATCGACCCTCTTCGAACAGCTTGAACATGCCACTAGCTGGTGTCGAAAGTCAGTGAACAACAATCGATAGCCAGGTCAGTCTATGTAACCAGGTGGTAATCTGGGTAAAAGTAAGGACTAGATGTCCACTTGATTGTCTTTACGGAGATCAGATGTTGATTGCAAATTTTCAGCAACCTCTTGAGGCGTCACACTCGAGTACCTACCGCATTATATATAGGGGCGACAGCGTCAGTGCTTGCGGTGAGGATAGTGAGAACCATTATGATATCAATTTAGTCCCTCCCGTTTTTTCGGTCTATTTGCTCCATTTGAGGTGGCCTTGAAGCCGTATCTTCTCAGTGGGTGCGGCGGTCAAGCCTTCAATAATTTTGAATCAGAAGGCATGTGGCGTGGCGAAACTTCGAGACACTGCCGTTCGGTACCGTGTATCAATTGGCCGCCGGGGGAATTGCAATTCGAGAACAAAGAGACCTCTTTGAGAGGCGAGCAGTAAGATTTCTCGAAGATAGGCAATAACACTCTGTAGAGTACTCGAAATAAGGTAAATAGAGAACTGTAGTACCTGTCTTCACTTATCTTGGCTGAGCCAAAACCCAACCCCGCCGAACCGCAGCAGACCTCAACCACATCCTACACGTAGCACCACCCCCCCTGGCAATCTCCCTGTGGACCCTACGTAGTATGCACAGACCTCGTCTGCGACTTGCCGTGGGCTGTGTAATATGCGTCATGCACCTCAGGATTGTCAAACCGTGGTGTTGTTGAAGGTTTTGATATGGGTGCGACTGTCGTGTTCGAAAGTGGATACTACTTCGACAGCTTTGCGGCGATCAGAAATCAACCCAGCAGTGTTACAGAGCAGGCACTAATATCTATCCTGAACGATTCTTGCATGGCTTGAGCGAGCCATTGCTCATAAATTATTTACAAATTTTGCGTGTACTTTGTACAGCTTCTAGTGCTATGAGAGTGGTATCTCGGTGACGCCTGCACATCCGGTGCTATGACCCATGAGTTTTGAAAATTGGTACATTATGCCGCCCCGCTATGCTGAAAGTATTGAAAGGGTGCAGCATCAATATGTACGTTATACTTTCCCTAACGTTCGAACTTTCTTTGGTAATGCCCAGACTTTTGGACAGACGACCTTTAGAGACAACGTCAGCACCAAAGTCCTGTATGTGACGAAACGGCTTTGATCAGAGCTTACCTCGCCCTCACAGAAAGCCCAAAAGTATACACCCATCCCCACAAGATAGTAGATTCCTGCATTCGTCCCTTGAAATAACAAAAGCGCCGCCAGGCTGCTGAGCGGATATATCACTAGTCGTGCCTCCATACTCCGATGCATTGCCGTTCCACCAAGGTAAGAAAGCGGCCATTCCCAAGCAAGGCCAAGGATACCAAGAAGGAGGTTTAGGATCTGTAAGACGGGGACAGGCTTTACGGCGCCGTCGAGGTTCTTTGTCAGGAAGTCCCAGAAGACCTTGGGCCAGAAGAAGCCTTCGAGAGAGGCGGCGATTTGGTCTATTGAGTATATTAGAGAGGTGGCGGAGGCAGAGAGTGGGATATAGAGGACTTACAGGCTGCGGCAGTAAGGATAATGAGACGAGCCCAGTGGTTTTTGATGAGTTTCCCCATGGGTGGGTAGGAGAGCCTTAGGTTCCAGAAAGACTTCGAGCCAGCAAAGGCTCAAGTCGTATTAGAGGATTTGTTCGCTGGCAGCGACTGCACTGCAATCGTTATGATGTCCGGCCGTGGAGCATGGTCTGGATAATATGAGGTTATAGTGTCTTGCAACAACGCCGCTTGGCCTTGAGTCCTTGAGATACCACAATTAGGTGGTTGTACAAGTCTCCAACTCGAGGTGTATCAGAAGAATCCTCCGCCGCATGATTGTGGACGGGAGGAAAGTATCTATCCAAATCTTTTACCAATTCTCCGGCGCATCGACATGAGACACGACTGGGTTGCACACCCAATGGAGCAAGCCCCACACGGTTCGCAATCGTTGATCGATAGTGCGTGCATGATCCTCAGCCATTCATGCGGACTATCATCAGAAATAACCGCTCGCAGGGATCGTTAAAGCAAAGCACCGGCACCGAATCACAGGCGAGATGCGGGGATGCAATGGACAACCAATTGGCAATTGTTCAAGCGCAACCCTTGAGAAATTCAGGAGGGCGATTGGGTATCGATAATCAATAGTTGATGATAATACCTAGCGACAAGCCGATGGTGGTGGATCGAGTCTCTTGTGCGACATGACGAGACGAGGCAAATAAGGAATGCAGGGGAAAACCGAAGCATGAGCGAGGGAAGCTAAATTTACAGTGCTCGTCAACGCCGCGGGAGGTCTAAAGAAAGTGGGATCGAATGCACACCGCCATCGTCAACGACGACGACGACGACAATAATTGACCAAATACAGAGGTAAGTAAATTAATGACAAGGAACGACGAGGGTCTACAAAAAGTATGCACACAAATGACACAATTCATGATGCGCCCTCAAGATGCTAGCCCCCGCAAAGAAAACTCCAGTCCGCGGTTGACACTGACAGCTGTCTGTGCTGTGACTGGTGGTGCGAAGAGGGTGAGGACTACAGCTACGAACTACTGGTATACTGCTCAGGTTATTTGGTGACAAGAACGTGATAATGGCTTGTGTTCTACGTGCATAAGCTTGGGGCTGGAAGTCTTGAGAGAAAAGATTGTAAGCGTTGCAGCGTGTCGACGGGGAGAGTCTTCTCAACACCAGCCATACTTACGGAGTAAATCATTGTGACTGCGGGATTGTCCAGACGATGATATGCTGAGTGAGTCGAATCTCAGCGGCTGCTGTCGATTCGTGATTCGCTTGCGTCTTCCGAAGATCCTTAGTGTCCGTTCGTAGTATATCCAATCATCAGCTATTCTTCAGCCAACCCTAAGACACTTATGCCAGACCTAGGTATCGAGCATTGCTTGGAATCGGGCCCGCACCGTGCACTATCCTTTAGGTGAAGACAACGAGGTCGAAGTGATGTCCTCAATTGGAGCGCCAGACCGACTTCCTACGTGGCAGATCACGTTGCAGAGATGGCCTCGGAATCCCCGAGACTCCCCAAGTGTGCCATGATCTTTCGCACCACCTGCGAGTCAAGGTTCCCAAACTCAAGGCAGAGAAAGGGTTACGAGATTTTGTACCGAGTTATCGAAGCATCACCACGCGCCCAACCCCTGCCTCACGGACTCACCATTTTGACAACAAGTCCAATCCTGTCTCCTCGCATAAGGTTGTCCTAGGGCTTGCGGTAGCTTCCCGGACCCTCGGTATTCTAGTGATCTGCGACAGCTTCGAGTTTCGGAAATCCAGACCTCAAAGCACCTCTTCTCATGCCATTGTTGTCTCCGCCGCACCACTCCAAACGTCGAGAGAATCCGATACGGCGCCCGAGAAGGACTGCATCTTGAACATCAGCCTCAAGCAGGGCTATCGCTCCCATATCTAACTACAGAGCCGCTTGGGATCCTCTAGGATCTCGCACATCTCGTGGGACCAACCATTGCATGAACGCCACCAACCGAAAGTAGCCGGGACGCTTGAAAAAAGAGAAGGAAATATAACAAATTTGGCGCTGGGATCGTTGCCAATGCCATATCATACGATCTGATAACCTATTCCCCTTGACGCCTAGAGCTGACAGAAATATTCACACTCGTCACAAAACACGGGAAGATATCCAAAGCTACTGCCCCAAGCAAGAACTAGATTTTGGCTTGGTTTGACGACTGTCAAAGGGGTCCATGGCCATGCACGGCATCAGCAATATCAGTCCTAGATCAATACCCCTTGGTGGACCATGCCCACGCTGTTGACATTTACCGGACCAAGGCTCATAACATTGACTGAAATCGCAGAGACTCCGCAGGTTTGCTGGACGACCTATCTCGCTACTCTGACTGTCTATAATATCATCGTACATATACAAGGCTTATCCGGTTTTGTGCGCTGCACCGTTGGAGTTTTCGAGTTCTAAAAGCATATTATATCACTAGACATGAGTCAGCAGTCTTTTTGGCGCAAGGAGTTCACATGGAGGAAGCTGTCTTTCAATTTTCTATTCCATGGCCTTCATGTTGCCATGTTCGCCTTTGGGTGGTGAGTAGCAGCCAAGAAGGTCAATAGAACAAGGCTAATAGGAAGAACAGGTGGAAGCAAGCCATGGATCCGAGGCTAGCTGGGCTCAATACACTCACGTTCTCTGTGTGGATCTCTCGGGGTGCAGGTCTGGCTTTGTCAATCGATGGGGCAATCATCCTTTTGCCGATGTGCAAAAATGTTATACGATGGATAAGACCCCAGATCAGGTGGCTGCCATTAGATGAGTCGCAGTGGTTCCATCGGCAAGTGGCGTACTCTTTGCTTTTCTGGACAATTGTCCATGTGTCAGCGCACTATGTAAAGTAAGTCGCTGCACAGCTGAGTACATTGAGCCCTACTAACCAGAAGCCAGTTTTTTCAATGTCGAGAAAAACCAACTCCGGCCTGAGACCGCGGTACAGATACACTATACCCAAGCCGGCGGCATCACAGGGCATGTCATGCTTTTCTGCATGTTGTTAATGTTCACTACTGCTCATGCTCGAATACGGCAGCAATCATACGAAACCTTCTGGTACACCCACCACCTCTTCATCCCTTTCCTGCTCGCCCTCTACACCCATGCAACTGGCTGCTTTGTACGAGATACCAAACACCCAATCTCCCCTTTCGCTGGCTCGCCCTTCTGGGGTCATTGCCTTGGCTATGAAGGCTGGCGCTGGGAACTTTGGGGAGGCGGTATCTATCTGATTGAACGAATTTACCGCGAAATCAGCTCCCGCCGCCCTACACAAATCACCAAAGTCATCCGCCACCCTTACGATGCGCTCGAGATCCAATTCTCCAAACCGAGCTTGCGTTACAAAGCGGGCCAATGGCTTTTGCTCAACGTCCCTGCCGTTTCCACTACCCAATGGCACCCCTTCACAATTACCTCCTGTCCCTTTGATCCATATATAAGCGTGCACGTTCGCCAGGTTGGTGACTTCACCCGCGCCCTCGGCGACGCCCTTGGCGCTGGCCCCTCCCAAGCCAAAGATTATGACGGCCTGGATCCAATGGGTATGTACGAGATTGCGCTACAGAACGGACAGGTTATGCCCAAAATCCGCATTGATGGTCCCTACGGAGCACCAGCTGAAGATGTCTTCGAAAACGAGATCGCTGTTCTCATCGGTACTGGTATTGGTGTTACCCCTTGGGCCAGTATTCTTAAGAACATCTGGCACTTGCGCGCTTCGCCTAACCCACCCCGAAGACTGCGAAGAGTAGAATTCATCTGGGTCTGCAAGGACACTTCGAGCTTCGAGTGGTTTCAAACTCTCCTCTCCAGCCTCGAAGCTCAATCGCACTCCGCTGCCCTCGGATCTGGTGCCGGACCCGAGTTTCTGCGCATCCATACATACCTCACGCAGAAACTGGATGTGGATACCACAACAAACATCTACCTCAACACGGTTGGCATGACGCTCGATCCGCTCACCGAGCTACGTAGCCGGACAAATTTCGGAAGGCCTGACTTCAACAGGCTTTTGGGGGCCATGAGAGATGGGATTTTGGACGGCAGCTATATGGGCGGCTTGGAAGGAAACCTGAAGACAGAAGTGGGAGTGTACTACTGTGGACCGAACACGGCAGCGAGAGATATCAAGAGAGCGTGCCAGGACGTCACTGGACCTGAGGTCAAATTTGGCTTTTGGAAGGAGCATTTCTAGGGATTGAGAGTGAACGTGGAATGGGGGTGGCATTGGCATATCTTGCTCTCTCTTGGCCTGAGCCTGGTAGATTGTCTATAGCCACCTAGTGTTTTTCCGAGATGTAACGATACCTACATAGTCTTTAAATGTACGACTAGAGATAAACCATGTCCCTTGACGTGCTACTAAAGACTGTTGATATTCACATGATAAACGGGCGTCCATATACATTTTCGTAGGGGTAAGCAGAAGCGGAGAGATGCCGCTAGAAATTACTGCCTGCTTTCCTGACCGCTTAAGGTAGTGAGTGAGGCTTGAAGGTTTAGTGAGCGTTATGCAGCAAGGTACGGAGTAGAGACGTTCCTTTGCATCAGATATCCCTCATTGACTGAGAGAAAGACTTTCACCGTCAGATCAGAAGCAAGACGACTTGAAGCTACAGTCGTTGTGATTATAGATTGGCGGTCGATCAGCGCACCCTCGGCACCTCTTTTTGGTGTCGACTGGACGTCATCGCGCTTCTTGCCATCGCCCAAAACAAACAAATTAATCACCACTTTTGCCTGATACAGGCACATCACTTGTGGCGCTGTACTAATCGGATCTATCTCCTGCTCTGGAAGAGCTCAACTCACAGCTTCCCTACTTCCCTACTTTTCCTTCCATCCTAGACACACCATGGCCGACGACACCGCGGCCGACGAGGCACCAGTCACCTTCAACATCAAGTCCTCCAGCGATGCCAAATATGTCGTTACCGTACCTCTCACAATGACCGTTCTTGACCTGAAACAAAAGCTATCTGCTTCCGAGTATGCCGACATACCTCCCGACCGTCAACGACTCATCTACTCCGGCCGGGTCCTTAAGGATCCAGATGCTCTTTCGTCTTACAAGATCAAAGAAGGAAATACTGTCCACCTAGTCAAGGGCGCAGCCAGCAATCAGCGACAAAACCCTGCGAACTCAAGTACAACCACAGCTAATGCTGGCTCAACGCCAGGAAACGCAGGTGTCCCGACTAATATAGCTGCCGGGACTGGCAACAACCCTCTTGCTGGACTAACCGGAGCCAGATATGCCGGCTTCGCTCAACTTCCTGGTGCAGACATGTTTGGTCCCGATGGCGGTGTAAGTCCTCCACCATCCTATCCTCCATTCTATAGCCTCTAAGACCTCCTCCCAGATGGGCCCACCGCCGGACCCTGAACGCATGGCGGACATGCTTCAAAACCCCCAATACGCCTCCGCCCTCAATGAAGCCCTCCAAAACCCTGCCGTCATCGACCAAATGATTCGCGATAACCCCATGCTTCGCAACATGGGCCCCCAAGTCCGCCAAGCAATGCAGGACCCGAACATGCGCCGCATGATGACAGACCCTGACATGCTTCGGCAAGCCGCTCAAATGCAGCGCCAATTCGGCGGTATGTTTCCTGGGATGGGTGGGATGGGAGGTGCTGGAGGTGGTGGGAACACCGCGTTCCCTGCGCCGGGGGTCACGGACACTACGCCTGGACAGGAGGGCCAGAGGACAGCAGCCAATCCTGCGGGTACGACGCCTCAGTCCCCAATGAACCCCTTTGCAATGTTCGGAGCGCCCGGAGCTAGCGCAGGCGCCGGAGGACCCGCAAACCCTTTCGCCGCGCTCTTCCAGCCTCCACCTACTATCCAGAACCCCACCTCCCCACCCCCCGCTGGCCAAGATTCCACCCCCGCCTCCGAACCAACCGCCACCAACCCCCCCGCCAATCCTATCGCCGCCATGACCCAACAAATGATGCAAAACCCGGCCATGATGCAACAAATGATGCAAGCCATGGGTGGCGGCGCAGGTGGAGGCGGGGCCGAAGGCGCGGCGGGCACCTTCAACCCTTTTGCAATGCTTGGAGGCCTTGGTGGTGGAGCGCCGGCCGCGCCGGCGGATACGAGACCGCCGGAGGAGAGGTACGAGGAGCAGTTGCGGCAGTTGAACGACATGGGGTTTTATGAGTTTGAGAGGAACGTGGAGGCGTTGAGAAGGACGGGGGGAAGCGTGCAGGGGGCTGTGGAGTATTTGCTTACGCATTAGGGGGCTTCTGAGATCGAGGGAGGTGGAGCGACTTGGCTGTGAGACGATTTCTTTGAGAAAAGATGTTCGAGGTCGGTTTGGGAGGTTTCTCATGATCGCAGAAGAGCGGCGGAGCAGGTTCAAATACCTTTTCTTGCTCTGCACGCATCCCTTGTCACTTCACGTTTATCAGCGAAAGTAGATGGGGTACACGAATCAACTACATCCGTTTTTTTCCTCTCTTCTTCTATTTCCGAGCCTTTGTGAACATCCCCCGATCAAACCCAAACTTGGAGAACCCATCACACCCTCCCCCCCCTTTCAATACCGTCTTTTTTCCCACCCCTTTCCTACCTCCATCCACTTTCCCCCGCTTTGTCTCTCAGTGCCAACACCTGCCCATCTTCTACGTTCTTTCGATACTTTGGATAAGCGCGAATAACCGAAGCGAGGGGTCTTTAGGTACATGGGGGATGCTGAAACTTTGGAGCCGTCCTGTTCGTTTTGAGAAAAAAAGAAAAAAAGGAAAGGAAAGAAAAGAAAAGAAAAGAAAAAGGGATTCGTTGATTCTGTTTATCCCTCCCCTCCACTCCATTCATCTCACCTCACCTCTCTTCGTCACATAACCCTTTTTAAAAACTTTCCATCGAGTCGTTTCACAAAGACAGGGGGTTGGATGTGGGTTTTGGTATCGACACTGGGCCGGGGTGTTGTTTGGCGGGGTCTTGGTTGAGATGTTGGGTGTGTGTTGTTTTGAAGGGGAGTTTGGTGGGGGGGGTAAGGGGGGTTTTTGGGGGGATGGGATGGGGGAAAGGGGTGTGAGAGTGGAGGAGCGCGAGAGCTTTGAAGAACAGAATCACCGGGAATGAGGCCGCATCAAATGAATGTTTCCGCTCGAATCATGGAAGGAGATGCAAGCGACGCGGTGGATGGGTAGGGGAATTTTCAATACTAGGGACAGAGCGTATAGGAATTTGCCATGGTCGAGATTCCATTGCGACAGTTGTCAGGTGTGGGAGATGCAAGATTTTCCAATCGGCGTGAAGGGTTGGAGGTATTGAGGGATAGTGTATTTTCTGGGTATATGATATAGTGACGATGAGAGGGGGTGTGGTGTCAAGTTGCTATGCGGCAAGTATGCGTGTCTCCAAGGAACAAAAGGGTAGTTCAGATGTCTGTTTGCTGGAAGCATGGCTTGTCAACTTTGGGGCTCCGTGACATTGATCTAAATTGTCTGCCGCGTTGTGGGACATGTTGGGAAGTGGATAAGGACACCTGGGAGTATGGCCCATTGTCGTTTCTCTCTCTCGAGAATTCAATGCTAACTCTCTCTGTTCGCCACCTTCTAGGAGGTGAGCGGTAACACGTCCGATGTAGGAGAGCCTTAGGATTGCCACTTCTTCTTGGTGGGATTATGATTTGATCGAATTTCCTTTCTTAAAGCCAACCGGTCAAATGGACAACAGTGATCATTAGGAGGATGACGGTATGGTCATGTTTCTGATCAGTTTATCGCCTAGATAATGGATCAGTCTCTTCAGCCACCCTGTCCTCGAAATAGGCACTGAGTCCATACACCAATCTAAGCCATACCTTGCTGTTCGAGTTGGCTACATAGACAGTCCACAAGACCCTCCAACACCCAGTTCAGAGGATTGAAGACTTCAATAACCAGGTTTGCTAAGGAGTGATTGTACGTTCAAGCATGCTTGAACGAGCAAAGCTTGTATCGCAACCAAGCTCCTCAGCTTTCAACAGCAGAGCTAGGGTTTGTGGCTGTCTTTCACCTGCTGAGTTGTAGATGGATTTGGAACATGGCATCTCCGGACTAACGGTTTGATCGTCTTGTCTTATGGTAGACCATCAGATATTTTGGTCAACAGAGCAAACCTTCTGCTTTTAACGCATGCTGTGAGATCGTACTGTAAGAGCATGAGTCCATGACCAATGCGTGGAACACAACCTTTCGAGAATGGAGGCTCACGTGATCCAGCCTTGAGGCTCTGCAGCAGAGCCTCGTCTTGCATTATAAATCAAGGCAAACTCAAGGCATAGTCCAGGCAATCCTCGCAGGGTTTCAGCTCTTCAGCTCTCGAATGCTGACGTGCATAATGGAACCTAGTCTTTCGTGCATTTACAGCTTTGCCGCGTGTCTTGTTGTTTATGGCTACCCAACTGCAAGCTCGCGGCAACCCCTACACGTGTCGCACACCCCATTTTTATCCACTTCTGCTGTCATCGTTCCATTTGCTCTTTTTTCAAAAGGCTGCTATGTATCGCCTAGGGATGCCTTGCACACCGTAGGATTCCAACAGTAGAATATGTTTGGGCAGAATGGCGTCCGTCCAATCCCCTAGGGTTGGGGCGCAAGAATGACATCAGCATGGGAGTCTTCGAAATTCATATGCTGAGACAAATCGGTATTCCGTTCTTCGCCCCGGTGGTGATCCTGATGGATGCTCTGAATACACCGAAAGAGCGGTGAAAATTTCGAGATTGTTGCTCCCCATGCCTCATCCTGCTGTCAGGATTTATTGGAGGGGGCACTGAATTAGGCATGCTTTCCACACGGGAAGTATTGCGGTCCAGGACATGGTGGTAGCGGTTGTCCAAAGGTCTTTGGAGAGGGGTATCTTTGCCATAATCGCGGCCAATTGGTCAGGTATATCGGACCGTCTCCAAGGGAGGGACAGTCATCTATTCCGAAAGCAAGCGTGATAACATTTTTTGACACTACTATCTCAGATCCACCCAAGGACATATAGAACTGCGCGATAATGTACATAGTATTACACGAAGTGTAGTGTAGCAGAATCGATCGGTGTTGGTTGAGAACATGCTATAACGGAGTATGGCGAAGATTAACCAGTGCTTCTCTTTGTCCCAATCACGCCGATGAGCTCATTGTAAGAGAGCTAGTATTTCCGAGGAAGACCACCAATACCGCACAATATGCGGCTGTAGCTGCGAAAACTTCCTGTCTTTTCGCCTTCGTAAACAAAGAGCACAAGGCTGAAAAGGCGATTGTGAAAAAGAATATGACAAGGATTTGGAAGTAGGTATGGCGCTCGACGTCTGCTCTGTTTCGCGGTTGAATTTTGAACAGGATAAAGACAGGAGTGAGCAGGAGGAGGGATGCACAAACGGTAAGGACACTGCGCAGTAGGATATCCAGGCGAGCAGCGGACAGGAGGGTAATGGGTTCCTCCCCGGTTACGACCTTCAGTTCGGGGGTGCGGAAGATTGCCTATAGGTGAAGGTGAGTGGAAAGAAGTAACGTGTTTGTGCGACATAGGCCTTTCATGTAAACTCTTCCCAAGCCCCAAGTGGAAATTGAGATATTTCCCCAAGTACATGTTCCAAGTGGCAGTCTTCCAAAAGAAGGTATTCCAAAAGATAAGTGGTGGGGGCTAAGCGTATGGTGGCTAGACTATAGGAATACGAAGGCTCAATGGAATAGGCAACTTACAATCGCAGCTTTCCTAGATATCTTTAGTAGAATATTTTCAAGAAAGTCTATGAGCCATCCGTGCTCTTGATCGTGTGCCACCGCTATCAAGTCATTACCTATCCGTATCCAATCCGACTCCTCTGCAGCTTGACTTCCAGTATTAAAGATGAAGTTTGCTAGGCTTTTCTGGTTTCTCGTTGTTGGTCTTCTTATTGCTTGGATCTTCTGCAGGCGAAAGAGAGATTCATCTAATATATCAGATGGCCGAGCCTTTTTTTTTTCTTTTTTCAGCCTACTCACCGTATTCAGCCAACTTCTCTCTTATCTTCGTAAGGAGCTCACGCCGTACGAGTCCGTCAGGACCATCGTTTTGGCGGCGGGAGACAAGCCTTATAGGTTTCTCTGTAAAATCGTAACTGTTAAGGGCCTCAAGGTCTTCTTCAAGCTCGACAAGCTCATCTTGAAGATATAACAAAGCATTGTTCCGAAGCCAGTCGAACTTCCGATATATTCTAAAGTCGGGATCACAACCTTCGATTGCGGCGAGCTTACCATACCCGACAGGATGTTGATCCACTTTGCTGTGGTTAGTAGGTTTCTTCTGCATAGGTGGGGCGAGCTTACGTTTTGGGATAATTTGATCCAATTCACAGTGGTACGAATATTTTGCAGACTCGCTAGAAGGATGTTTATGGAGTCGCAGGGCCCTCCTCAGCCTGAGGTGAAGTGACTGCGGTTCTGCTTCCAGCGAGCGCTTAGCGTTACAACTTACTACATTTAGTCCAAAACTTACTTTCACAGTCACCACCGTCCTCGGCCAGAGACGCTGCATAGTTGGAAGCATCCTGATCGCTCGTTCTTTCCAAAGAGGCTGTTGCGGGTTGATGGCCCGGAAGCTGGGAGACGCCGGCATCATGAAGAGGCTCTGCTCCTTTACGCGACGTCAAGCTAGGAGGAGTCCGCACCGGCTCCACCAGTGCCTTGGACATGGCATATAGTTAATGAGTAACGGCAGTCCACAACATGGCTGTTATTTTTTGAAAAATGAAGACGGAGCCAGGAGCCAGCATTCATCCGACGCATTTTGTTTTCACTCAGCATTGCATGATGTAGGGGGGCGTAAAAAGTCCCTTGCCGGCACGGGTAAGACCATTGGAAAGCGATGATCACCGATTCCGATAACCCTTGGAAGCTCTCCTTTTCCTGACAAAACCAGGCTTCTGCGTACATGCGAAAATGATGCTCGGTGCGGGACGAGACCACCTATCGCAATTAAGGACACCTCACCCTTTTGGTGCATGTCCATTATTCGTGATACGGAAAGATATCGATCGATATATTTGGTTGGTGATCGCGGTAGGCCCCCGGAGAAAGCGATGACGAGGCTGTGTTATGAGCTGGGGTTTCATTTGATAACTTTCGAGTATTAATACGGTAGGTTGGTATTGTAAGGTAAGATCAGGGGTAAACTTACCTTACAATATACTCACACAGTGCTCGTCCTCTAGAGCCAGCACGACAAGGCTCCATAACACCGAAGCAGACCATTCCAGCTTACATCTACCCAATAGCGTATCAATGTTCCGGACATATTAACAGTGTGATATCGCTGCATAAACCAATCCCACGGGTCAAGTTCAGGCTCCAACAGAACACGCTGACAGGCCCTCTAACATCCGACTGCTGGGTTTAAATTGGCATCTTTTCGCTTAGAGGCGTAGGTAGCCTTGGATGTTGAGCTAGTATGTAAAACGGTGTCCATAATAAGATACGGTCGTTCTAATGTGCTGATATCGGTTTCAATGTTATCTTTCCCATTGGTCGACTTGCTCCAGGATTTTATACGGAGGTAATACAAGAAGCACTCGCACAGAAATGATAATGGATCTGCAAACCCGAAAGCCTATCACCTTTATACCTCTAGGTCCCATTTCTTCAGCTCGCTTCCCTTCACCCAATGGCCCTCGTCATTCGGGTTCCTTTTCACCCTGTACAATGGCTTTCCATCGAGGCCCGGCTTTTTGCAACAGATGTAGTAATAAGTCTTTGCTTGCTGATGTTGTGAAGGGCGCTCTCGTTTCATGTAAACCTCATCGCCTTTTTCGTATATCGCTGTTGAAGACGATTTCTAGACGTGAGGCTTAGTGTAAGAACGGACATGTACAGCAAATACAACGTCCTCAGGGGTCGCACCACTGGTCTGCCCGTCTCTTTGTTTTTCTTCTGAGGCATACCACTTGCGGACCTAATACTCCGCTGATCCAAAGACACATCTCCAACGCTCTGGTCTTATCAGTTCATGAACAAATCTGTGCCATTGTTGAAGAAGAAAATGGCTTTTCAAATCACCTTCGTGCCAGAGCAATTGGGAAAGACTGTATTGCGTTCCATCGAACGAATGTCGATAGGTTCCTTGGTTTTGGGGAGTACCCGAAAGCACGGGTGTTTTCGCACGTTCACCTCTGAAGAGTCTTGCCTATCGTTATATAGGAGGTAAGGCCTAGTCCCAAGTATTTAAGTAATGTTATCACCCATCTTCGTGCATACTTACTGATCGCCTTCAACAATGGCTTGTTCGCTCTGGAGCCGCCAATCTTGCGCCGCTCGAGTGAGACAGAGTCCTATGCGGTGATGCCTCGAATTTCCGCCACGTCACATACCCTGTCCCTGAACTTATTGTTCGAGGTTTCACCGCCGCTCCCAAGCATCATGGACGATCAGAAAAACACACCGCTTAGCGCCGCATAAGGCAGCCTTGTACGACAGTACAGCTTTCTTTCCACTTACAGTGCTCCCCTTAATCCGATACACATGCGTGTTGCTGCCCAACAACCATCCAGTCCACGAGCCTTGGAAGGCAGCCGAAAAGCTATGTATATGCCTTACTCACGGCATGGCTTGCTGCTTACTCCATAATGTAGCGGGATACCGCTGACCTGTCAACGATGTTTTGATTGGTATACCAAAACATAAGCTGAAGTACCTATAAATCAGTAAGGAAATCCTTCCAGTGCCAAGCATGGCGAAACTCCCGGATCGTGCCTCCAGCGAAAGCCAAGGCATCCAAACAGCCTATCGTAATAGGGAAAGCTTGAAACGATTAAATGCTCCACGCTGCATTATGAGGGAGAGAGGCCCAATTTCCAGAATTCCACGTCGTTTATTCGTTCAACCCCACGCATACGTACTTACTATTGCATGATCAAAGGGGCGAACTTTCTCAAGAGTGGAATAACTGATTGCCTTGGCTTACCTGCCTTTCCAGAAATATTACGGAATCACGACTTATAACAGTCGTCAGGACTGCGAAGAAACAGACAAAAGCGATTGTGCTACAAAGATTTTGTAACATGAGCTTACAATGATCTGAGAATTTCGTCCGAAGAGTTTCTCATTATGTAGAAATCCAGGCTCGATTCAAGTGATTCATTCGCTTAACTTATTACGCATTGACGAAATCGCGGCTCAGGACCGAGAGAAGTGGAACCTGCTTAGCTCGCTCGTCCCTTCAAAATGTTGATCCATCACAGTTAGAAAAGTCGTCAGGACTGCGAACAAATACATAAAAGCGATTGTGATGCACAAATATTGTAATCTCGGCTTTCAATCATCTGGAGAATCTGATCCCAAGGAGCTATCATGATATAGAAACCATGCCTGAAAATAATTATTCCAAGTGGTGTATTCGCTTAACTTCATGCATATTGACGACAGGCGGCTGAAAGATCGAGAGAAACTGAATTATCTTAGCTCACTCGTCCCTTTATATGATTCATCAATCACCACTTAGAAGAGTCGTCATGACGGAGGAAGATTAATCGAAACTGACTGTAATGCAGAATGTCTTATCATCTCAATTCCCAATGGTCTGGAGAATCTGGCCCGAGGCGCCTATCTTTTGTAGAGAGTGAGGCCTAACACAGAAAATTCCAAGTGGTATATTCGCTCACCTTTATACATAATGAAGATTTGCCTCCTGTAAGGACGTGCGCATACTATCTCTGTGCGACCTTACAATAACCCCCTTCCACGCCGTTGATAGGGAACCAGGAAACTTGTCGATGCATTACTTACCATCGCTTACTGCTAGCTTTGTGGACCTGCTTGATACGGCCGGTCCGTTCCATGATGTATTATGATTGATATACCGAGAAATAAGCTGGAGTACCAAAGGAAAACCCTTCTCCAAAGGCATCCAAATAGCCTGTCGTGATAGGAAAAGCTGGAAACAACCAAATGCTCCACGCCTGCAGCAGGGTATCGCCATCTATAGCTAAGAAAGATGATAGAAGAAACTCCGATTCCTCGTTAGCGCATCAGTCATCGTCGATCTCAATTACCTCACTCTCCCTACGGATAGGGGCCTTTCCCACACGGGCAGGAAGAAGCTCCTCAGACCCTAACGAACGCGTACCAAAGCCATTTCCAGACTCTTCAGACTCTTCGATCTCTTTTATCTGCCACTCGCCACTCTCTTGCAGGAAAATGGCCTTTGCATCGAGTCTATTGATCCCCGACAGCTCCTCTCTCACTTTCTCGAAGAACCCATCCACCACCAAGCTTTGCGGTCGAGCATCACCACCACAAAGTGGGCACTTGAACTGGTCTGGCCCACAAGGCTCGCCTGGAGTCTTGCTCACACGGGTCTGGAGGAAGACATCCAGATCAAAGCACTGGTTGTGGCGACAATTCTTCCCACGTACTGGGACCTCATACATACTTGACGTGTATGGGTCCGTGATATCCAGAACGATCGAAGGGTCTATGATTTGAATGTCTGGATCAACGTTGCTCGCTCTTTCTATGATGCGCTTTTGAGCTTCTGGCCGTTCAATTGTTAGAATTTCTTCCTTGATCTTCTTGTCGGTTGTGACCTCGAGAGTCTCAAGCGCGACGGCGTAGACAGCCTGGTTTTCTTGCGGAAGCCACATAGTGGCAATTGACAGTGTGTTTTGGCCTTCCTGGATATGTTGGCTAACGTCAATAGGTAGGTCTTTGCCGTAATGAAGTTTCCTTCTGATCTCAAGGGCGGTCCCATTAAGAATTATAGCCACATTTCTCGGCCATGTGTTATCTGCGACAGCCCAGTCGCTCTCGGAAAGGTTAGCGCCAATGTCGGAGACTCGGACGCACCGAACACGGCAAAATCGAGAGCCAATATTAACAGTTCTGGTAGGCGTTGGACCCTCGAATTCCGTCGCATTCTTTGCGAGTAACTGTACGCTTTCTTTGCTCACCGTAAAAGTCCACCTTACATGTCGTTTTTGCATGTGTAGCCGATTAGGCATTACTGCGAGACCCCACATGAATCCGAAGTATTTCATGGTTTTGTCGATATCTCCTTTCGAGTTGATTGCTATCAAGATAGGACTCCTAACGTGAGCTTGGTGAAGTGCTGATTCAACTGGATTGGGGTGCGTATTCGTTTGTTGACTGTAACCTAGCGGAGGTAAGAATTGCGGCGGCACTACATAGGGTGGCAGTGTATGTTGCCTCTGGGTCTCGACTTGCAAGTCGAGCTGTCTATTAGCTATATTGCCACTTGAATACTGCAACGGTGATTGGCCATGAACACGGGACTGGTGTTGAGTGCCAGCATGCGGCCGATGAGCATCAATTAAGTGCGGGTGTTGAGGTAAGGGCGGTATTACTGCACGGGGCGATTGCTCGGTCCATCCGTGGGCTCGGGCCAGTAATGAGTCTAGACCTGTTTCCGGTTCCGTACTGTTCACGAAGCCTTCGAATGGCAGAGCCGGAGACGAATTCCCAGTCATACTAGACGTTGACGGAGCCCTGCGCGGATGCTGATTGTGCAGATGGCCGTGGCCTGATGTAGGTGATGACGCAATACTGGAATTTCTGGTTGATGTAAGTCTGTACGCGGTCCCTATTGTTTCTGCATTCGATGGCAGTGTCGCTCCAGAGGGGGGTAAAGCAGACGACGAGTGTTGGCCAGCGAGATAGTTACTCCAAGAGAGAGGACTTCGTTGTGCTCCTGGAAAAGGCGATGATGGTAGCGTAGGCGTGTGTTCGGAATTAACTTGGCTATTTCTTCGATTAACCTGCGTATTAACATTGAGCGTATGTGGCCTTCGAGCCTGATCAAATGAATGTGCATTGTTGCTACTGGCGGACCTGGCTTGTGGTATTTGGTTTTGACTCTGCTCTGACTGTCTTCTTTGAGAGATCGCTGGCGGCAGTGCATAGTGCAGATTCTGACCACTAGGGGCTTGCTTTCCGTGCTCACATTGGCTAGGATGTCGTTGATGCTGGTCCCAAAGCTTTTGGTAGGAGATAACCAATTTTTGGTTATAAGCTTTTTTATTCGCCTCCATGAGGGCAAAAGATGTGGAAACTTGAGCGTCTCTTTGGTAGACATCCTGCTGATTGATGAGGAATAATTTCTCGCTGCTATGAAAACAACTGTCTTGAGGTAGTAACCAGATATTACGGAGAATGGCTCTGGATATGACACGCTGAAGAACAACAGATCTCAAGTCGATTGCATTCAACTCATCTACAAGCGGCACATAGTGCCTTTCATGACAGAGTATCCTCAATCGCGGCCAGAATTCGGCAAGCTTCTCCAGACATTTGACGACTCTTCTGTATGATAATTTATATGCTGCGTAGCGTTCAAGCAATACCCGATTGGGTAGAGGAAATTCGGAGAACCACTCCACAGCATCATAGACCAATTCTGCGTTGGAACGGATGAGTTGATCCAGTATATGAAGACCTTGGAGATGCTGTTCTCCGAATCCGAGCATAGAGAAGTGACGGATACAGCTTGGATCTCTGGTTTTCATGCAATGTAGTTGATGAAGCAGTAGATAATCGTGGTCATAGCATTCACAGGCGTCTCGAAGCAGCAACAATCGCCCATCCTCGATGGGACCTCGTCGAGCTTCCGCACGCTGCACAAACTCGAGCCGCGAAGTAATACGGCCTACGAAATGCCGCATTTCAGCTTCAGCGGGAGAAAAATTAAGTGCACTTGTCGTTGAACTTGTTGCTCCTGCTGTCGAAACCTGGGGAAGTGGCTCATCGGGGCCTACAGGCACAGTCGTGGCCAAGTTTTGGGATCTTTTGTTTGAAGATAAATCATCTTCCATGGCCCTCTTGTTGGTTGTATTATCTAGAGAGGCTGGGGGTGTATGCGGCTCTTTTGATACATTCGGCCGTTCTTGTAAATGCTGCACTATTTGTAGCTGTTGCTTGCTAGCTACCTCTGCCTCTTCTCCCCCTTCGAGGTCTATGATATGGATGTTTTCTTGTCGAGGTTCATCGCTGGGTGCAGGGGAGGGCAGAACGGCCTCAGTGTCAGAATTTTGAGGCTTTGCAGTTTGGGAATCCGCTCGTGTGGCCAAAGGCGGCGATGTTGTACTTGGAAAGGGTTTTGAGGTATGTGGTGCCGGGGGAAGTATATCTACGGGACTCTGACATGACCGGGCTGCTGGTCCCACGGGGGGCAAATTTTCTGATCTTGTGTCCTCAGAGCCCAATTTTGGCGTCCGAGAGTTGAAATTCTGAGGTTTGTGTATAAATGGACGGTCTGTTGGCAATTGTTCTCCTATCATCCATCCCTTCTTTTTACCCCCAAGGAACATTGCCATGGTCGAGTTAGACGACTCAAAGCCCTTGGCCGCAGTATGCTGGAGAGAGGTACCACCTTTGTCTCGCGGACGCTTTGGTGAAGAAGGCATCATGCTTGACCGCAACCTAGAAACCTATCATTCCTGTCATATCAATGTTAGCAATTGCCAATCAGTTGCGATAGTCTATCTTACTCGCTTGGTCATCTCAACATCATTTGCATATCAATAGACTTGATGGCACGTCGGTACAGATTTCTTATAGCTACAAAAGCGCCTCGTCAGTAGCTTCGGTCGCTCCAGCACTGGCAAATGATCGGATTTGCAGCATTATCCGCAAGCTGCTGTTGATTATCACAATTGCCAAGCGAATGTTGATGATACCGTACTTTACCAAACGCTGCCTAGGGAGCGTTTTAAGGTTTGAGCCAAGAGTATTAGCGCTCGGATTCTGCCGTTTTGAGACTAACACTAGACAGGCATTATCCCCTCCCGCCTTGGCCGGAGGAAGAGATTATGGCAAAGTAGGTATTCCGTAGAAGTTGCTGTCTTACGTGGTGAGGTGTTGGGTCATTATCCACATTATAATTAATCCCATATCACACCCCAACGGCTAATAGGGCTTCGTGCGAGGGTGCCAAAACCCTCCAAACAGTCTCTCGAGACACCGTAATGTTTAGAATTTAGTTACAACGACTTTTTGCAATCCGCGCCTGCCATTGCGATCTGCTGAATCTTGTATCGGTGTCCTAGCCATCGTTGGGAACGTCGCGAAGGATCGTGTTTCCCTCGGCTGATCTGATCGCCTGAAGAGCCCTGTTCACCCAAAATTCATAGCAGCAAGCATATTGTGTTTCTTGTTTCATGTTAATCCACCGAGTAAGCTCCGTCCGAGTCGACTTGCGCCTTCAATGAACCAGATATCCCGAAGAGCTAGCGAGTCTGCATGGAACCACAAAATCTAGAGCTATGGCGTTGAGATATCAAGGCGCAGCGCAGCAGAAAGTTCTGCAGGGGCAGGTGCTGCTCGTCGTCCGTAAGTGGATTCGTTGCGACGTCTCGTCTCAAGCACAAACCCATCAGATTGTACTTTGGTTAGACTGGTGATGCTCGCTGGCCTCTAAGGATAGAGGGGGGATAGTCGTGAAGATTCTTTGCTAACGACAAGAATTCAATAGATGACTTCGAAGCTCGAAGCCCCGACGAATTGAGTCTGCGCAAGGGAGACAGGATAGAGCTCATAGAACGTGATGACGATTTCGGAGATGGTTGGTATCTTGGGAAGCATGTGCAAAACGGGAGAACGGGGCTGTTCCCAGAAGGTAAATCCGCAAGTATTGGGAACAAAGGAAATTGCTGACATCTTGTCCCCCAAGTCTATACCACTACTGCACCGCGACCAACAAACTTTCTCGGCACTACCATTTCTCCAATTCCAGCTCCGCCGTCCAGTGTCGTCTCCAATACCTATATGGGAGATTTGCCGATACGCGATCAACCAAACTCCGTCGCCTGTGAAGCTTCGAACGAAATCGCATACCAAGCGTCCCAGAGTACAAAGGGAGCCGAAATATTCAGCTCTGGCGATGCCACTCCGCCTCCGCTCAACACAACACCACCCTCTCAGAAGACTGATACCACGGCTCACACTTCGCTACCATCTCAAACAACCACTGCACCTACACTCGCCCAGCGAAGTATAAGCCTCAGCATGGGGAATCTAAGAGCACAAGGTGAAGACAGCCCAGTTATGAACGAGACACTTAGTGTGATTGATGAGCACATCATTGATCTGAATACTCCAGGCTCGAGCCTTCGCGCAAGCGAGCGCAGGGGAACAAATGACTCTGGCAGCGAGTATAGTAGTCACATCGATCATCGTCTATCTTACATTGCTGGTCATGAGACAGACGAAGAAGAAGCCAATCTTCACAAAGGTCAAGACGTCAAGAAATGGGCGCCAAATCAAGTAGCCAAGGTGTTGATGGATATGGGTGTAGAAAGCCGCCATTGCGAAGTCTTCAAAGAACAAGAGATTACCGGTGAAGTGCTGCTTGCTATGGATCAAACGTCAGTAATGCTGAAAGAATTTGATCTTGGTGTTGTCGGTCGAAGATTGCGGACGTGGCAGATGATCAAGAAGCTGCAAGATGAGGTCCGAAGGCAAGAAAAGCATGACAAGAAGAGGCTAAATTTGTCTCGTGGTAACGCGTCGTCTGACGATTTTGAACTTGGGGAAAGTCAAAGCAATGTCAATGGATCGATCTTGCCGTCGATGGCACAAGTGAACAACCGGCCCGAATACAGAATAGCGCATTCGCGACAAAGCTCACAACAGGAATTTCAGCATGCACGACAAGAGTTTCTGAACACTTCTCAGTTGCTGCAAAGCGAACGTAACGATATAAATCCAACGCCTGTGTCGTTCACACTTACCTCTCAACCAGGCAGTCCAACCCGACCTTCTGCGGCTTCCATCAGGGAGTTTCACCACTCAAGACGCCATTCGTCTGTCGACTTTGGCGCAAGTACTAGAGCAGACAATTCAGGAGATCGCATTTCACCTACAACGCCTAATCGGACGGCCACCTCACCTCACCAGAAAACTCCCTCTCTCGACCGCGGGTGGACGATGGGTAGCCCAGTCTCTTTAAACAACACGCGACCACTCTCGGCGGTTAGCACCCGGCAAGCTTTGAATACAGATCACAATACTTTCGACCCAGACCTGCAGGATTCTGCGAATGCCCTCCAAGACCTCGATCGTGGATACACCTCTGGTGGCGAATTGGAAACGAAGAAGACGCGCAATGTATTGCGGAAGCGAGACGTTGTTAGTGCAAGTCATTCTAGACAGAGCAGCAACATAGACGAGCATCGCCGGGCAAGTATGGCAGGTTCCAAGCGTCACTCGAGGTTTGGCAGCGTCGACTCAATCCGCGACACAGTTGCAGCTATGACATCTCCAGCCGCCAAGATGTATCATGGGAATAGCTTGAAGGGAAGATTTCGTAATTCCAGTGCCAATGAGACCATTTTGGCAACAACAGTACCTTTGAATGAGCTTACCTCCCCTACTGTTACTAAACTCGAGTACAACCAGAAGCCAAGTATGAGCATAGTCACATCTGCCCCAAAGCTTAACGGGGACTTGCCGTCCAGTGTACCACGTCGATCATCAACGGCAAGTCCCGGATCAGCTCCGAAGGGTCGTATGGGTCTCCGAGCAATATCTGATGCTGTCACTGGAAGCGAGAGAGCTTTGCTCACATCGCCAACATCAGCGCCCTCTCCAGTCAAAGAGTCTACTATGCACTCCCCAACACGCACAGGATCCACGACAACTTCTGGCGCTTCTTTGAGCCTCGACATCGAGAGTACAGATGCCTCTTCCAAAGGCACCAACGGCACGCCTACAGGATTAACACCCACAAGTGGTACACGCCGGAAGACGAAAAAAGCGACAAGCGCCTACGTTCGTGGTCTCGAGCACAAATCGCCTCAAGAGCAGATGATAGGCTGTGATTATAATGGGTGGATGAAGAAAAAGTCTTCAAATCTCATGACAACGTGGAAGCCTCGTCTATTCGTCCTTCGCGGTCGACGTCTATCGTATTACTACTCGGAAGAAGACACTCAAGAGAAGGGACTGATTGACATATCCTCCCATCGTGTTCTACCAGCTGACACCGACCTAATCACGGGCATTCATGCCACAGTCACTGGGGCCAAATCAAGCCCAGTCTCACCATTAAACGCCCACGCTCCCACAATAGCCGCAACAGAAGCTGCAGCCCAACCTGAATCCACCTTGCCCAAGAATCTACAGAAGCCTGGTACTGACAACATGTTCATCTTTAAACTTGTTCCTCCTCGTACCGGGCTTTCTCGCGCCGTGAATTTCACCAAACCCACAGTTCATTACTTCGCTGTGGACAACATCACACAAGGTCGCCTCTGGATGGCCGCTTTGATGAAAGCAACGATTGACCGCGACGAGACTAAACCGATTACAACCACCTACCAGCAAAAGACTATAAGCCTGGCGAAAGCGAGAATGATGAGGCATCGGCCTCCCGCCCTCATGGGGCTGGAGGAAAAAGTTGAGGGTCTTGAGAGCGGGCCGAAGAGTGACCAGACAGGTCTGATGATTCAGGATTTAAACTCCGAGAAAATTGGAGGGACATCGGACCGCGAGAGGACAGGTAGTATAACCGTTATTCCACGCTCAGCATCCACGCCAGCGGTTGAGAACGAGAAGTCCGAAACCATGGGGTAAGGGAGGATGAGGTATAAGGTATACCCCGGATATGAACAAATCTAATGATGCAATAATAAAATGGGGAGTATTTTGGTTTGGTTATCGGATTGGAGCAAGCCAGGAGGAATACGAGGACTGGGCATATACCTTCCGGCTACGATAGTAATTAGGGGAATACCAGGATACTTGACATGTACAGCTCGTCGTTAATGTATAAAGCGTGATGGTTCTTAAGTATCTAGATTATACAGCATTAGACTGCCTGACACGGTTGCTCTATGCTTCGAACAGCAATCGCATATTAACACACATTCTCGACCTACTACTCTCCAGATCAATTGATCCAGCATCAACTCCTTTATGAATACCAGATCTGTGGCACAGAAGGATACTCCCGATCCCGTGACCAACACTTCCTGCACGACATTAGAGAATCGGCGGATCTTGCCGGAGCCTAAGCAAAAGAAGGTTTCGATGGTGGCAAAGCAGAAGCTCTCGTCAGAACTCAGTCCGACTGTTTTTTAGCATCTCGAAGTTCGCTTTGCATTACTTGAGGTTATGCGGAGAGTACCTTTGGTACTTGGACTGCTGCTGATTTGTACAGAAGACAGCGCATCACATTGAGTTCACTATATCCGTCCATGACGAGATCAAAGCACGAAGCCGACGTCCCTTGCGGTCGAGTGGAAGCCTCTAAATATCTCTAATTTTTCCATGCCATGATAAAAGTTCGGTGCCGGCATCTGCAAGTACCCTTGACAGGCTGGCAACTTCTCATTGGTCTAGTACTCGAATGGGATGATCTACTGCCGTAAGGCGGAGGAATCTTGTGGCTGGAGAAGGAGGGTTGCGAACAGTTGCTGCGCGCAATACGGAGGGTGCTCCTAACCCTGCTACATCTCTGTTCTTGCATACAAGCTCTGGGTGATATCCCACAGATTAGGATGGAGACTTGTGGAAGGCGGAGGATAGTCCACGATGCAAGGGGTTTGAGGCAATTGGATATTGGGATTCCAACTGGCCCGAGTTACACACGCAGGTTATTCCCACAGCTCGCTGCCTAAGATCCCGTCAATTGACAGCAAACTCTTGCTCTTTACCAACGGGACCAATTGCTCAAATACTGGATCATATAGCACGGGTACTTGAGCAACAGCAATGAGACTTCGTAGGCCATTAATGATCCATTGTCACAAGTCCCATTGAATCTGCCGTTCCCCTCGTAGCTTGTATACCTTACATCCCATCAATTTTTTATTAAACTTGGGTGTGTTGATCTAACCACTTGGCGGCTAGACTTCCCGCTTCGACTCTACTTCCCACTCTCATGAAAAGTATTTCATTCTCTTCCCTCCCCAACTCTTCCGCAGCACGCACGCTTAACAGTATCTTTCCAGCGAATTGTCTCTCCTCTTCGTGTCCTTTTGTGTCGCGGGTGTTATTGATTTACAGCTATTGACTCGCAGCTTTGGCTTGGTCTATGTTACAGCCAGCGTTGTGGTCTGGTGAGTCCGACGAGTATTTTTTTTCCATCCTGGAGTGCCCGCCTTATCCACGTCATACCTCTGAGGCGCTATGTTCGAGCTGCTGCGAATGGGGGCTTCCAGAGACCGGCATCCTCCAGCTTCACCCCAACGCTTTTGGAAAGTACCTGTTCCGCAGCAAATCATATCGGGGCTGGTGTTGCGCAGTTGTCGCTCCAATCCACATCTTGCCCTTGCCTTTCCGCCAACACACCAGCGACGTTTCGAAACTCGCATTTATTTGCCATGGGATCTTCACCGTTTTTAAATGTGACGCTTTCTTGGTGAATGACCAGACTAACGTGTCACATGTTAGGTCAGCGGATTTTCTGTCTTGAACTTATTCTTCGACCAACCCAATAGTCTTTAAAAAAGCATTAACACTCTTTAACGGTTCTGGTGCTTCTAAGCGTTGTCTCATCTACACGCCATATCGTTGACAACATAATCGGTGATATCTCTCGTCCTTCGGATTTCAAGCTTCGGGAATCAGCCATCTCGGATCGCAAATCCTTGAATCTTCCTGTCGTATCCAGCAGTCATATTCAAAGGGCGTCTTTGCAGCGGCTGAGCGTTGACTACTGTTTGGTACCATTGAAGCCCGTTACACAGCCATTCTCTTGTAATTGAGGAGTTCAGCGTAAGTCAATTCACTCCCGCTTAGTCGCAGTCCCGTCGCCATTGCTCGGCATTTGTCATACTGTTGATTGTACGACTAATCGGCATTCACATAGAATACACCGCGATTGCCTTTTACGTGCTTCGTGGCCCAAGACCTTTTGTTCTCTTAACGACATCTAAGCTTAATCAAAATTCTCGGTGCTCTTCAACATCATGAGCTTCCAAAACTACGAAGGGTTCCAGACCCAGCCAGGCCAGCAGGATGCCAGTGGGGCAGCTACTGGTGTACCAACCCAGCAGGATGCGCCCATGGGAGGCCAGATGGCGGACAATGCTGGACAATTCCAGGGAGGTAATGGTGGAGATCCTGGATCTGCAGGTGGTCAGCAGCCTGGAGGCGATGCCAAGACAACATTATGGTACGCTCATTCCATTCCTGATCTTAAGTCAGAGCGACGCGGCTGTCCCTAGCCGCAATCTACTCTCACCTATTGAATACCACGTTGCTGTTCCCTTTTATATATAGCGAGTTGTAAGATCACGCGTCTAAGATGAATGCTAATCATGTCCTAGGATGGGGGAACTCGAGCCATGGATCGACGAGAACTTCGTTCGTAGCGTTTGGTACAACATGGGAGAACAAGTCAATGTAAAGATGATTCGGGACAAGTTCTCAGGGTAAGCTATCTACTCCAGTCCTCGTGTGGACTTCTACCAATACGTACTGATTTATAGCAGTAACGCTGGCTACTGTTTCATCGATTTTACGAGCCCTGCAGCTGCAGCCAAAGCATTGACTCTCAATGGGACAATTATTCCCAACTCGCAGCGCCCATTCAAGCTAAATTGGGCATCCGGTGGCGGACTCGCGGATCGCAGGTAAACCCAAATTGGTTGAATGCATGTTTTGTCCTGCTAATTATCCCAAGCCGCGATGAACGGGGCCCTGAGCACTCTATCTTTGTTGGCGACCTTGGCCCCGAAGTCAATGAGTTTGTACTGGTCTCCCTTTTCCAAAACCGATTTCCGTCCTGTAAATCCGCCAAGATCATGACCGATCCCATCAGCGGAATGTCACGTGGTTACGGCTTTGTGCGCTTTTCAGATGAGGGTGATCAACAACGTGCGTTGTCCGAGATGCAGGGTGTCTACTGCGGAAATCGCCCAATGCGAATCTCGACCGCTACACCGAAGAACAAGACCGGTGGAGGCGGACCCGGTGGCATGGGCGGTATGGGCGGCATGCCCGGCGGCGGAGCTCCAGGACCAGTAGGCATGTACTCCATGGGAAACCCCCCAGTTGGTTACTACGGCCAACAACAGCCTATGAACCAATTCACCGACCCAAATAACACTACCGTCTTCGTCGGCGGACTTTCAGGTTACGTGACTGAAGACGAGCTTCGCTCCTTCTTCCAAGGATTCGGCGAGATCACCTATGTTAAGATTCCTCCTGGAAAAGGCTGTGGGTTTGTGCAATTTGTTCAGCGCCACGCGGCAGAGATGGCGATCAACCAAATGCAAGGTTACCCTATTGGAAATTCCCGCGTCCGTTTGAGCTGGGGTCGTAGTCAGAACAACTCTGGGCCTGCAGGTACTCCTTATCGCCCGGCTCCTCCTCCACCCGTTTACCCATCGATGGGTATGCCACCTTCGCACCCTTACGGAAATTTTGCTCCTATGAAGGTCCGTTAGCTAGCAATACTAAGACGGCCAATTGTCTCGATGCTAATCTGGTTATAGTAAGACAACTCTCCATCTTATTCCTAAGCTTGAAAGCAATCCTGTCCTCCAGTCAGGCAGTAACGGTACCATTCCAATGTGGTTTTTCACTTCTGCACCAAGTCTTGCTCAAGACTTATTCTCCGCTTAGCGTTATGCATTAGAGAACACACGGAGGAACTCTGTAAAAGCTGGTTTCATGAGGTCTTTGCAAGTTCTACAATGACTGTACAGCAATGTGTCTTCCAAGACGATGTCATGAGTGCCACGAAGTGTCCGACCTCAGCATAACTACTTCGAAATTCCTTGCATGACACAATGTTTCCATCTCGCTTGAGCCGCTATTAACCCCTTCAGTGCTCAAGTACGATTGTTTTTGATAGTACTATGTAGTGGGATTTGTCCTCAATAATCATTTCAGTCACTAGCTGGCCTATCAGTACCTCTCAAATCTCAATCTAGTTTCGTATCCTTCAGGGCTCCCTAAACCATGTGTTCTATGTTTTGTTATCATGAGAGATATTCCCAAGTCACCTTAGAGCAGAGCCGCTGACGATGGACTGTTCTTATGTAGTCCTAACGCGGCACATACACATCCACCGCCAACTCCTGGACAAGGACCACCTCTAGGACCGCCTGGTGCAAGGTCTCCTGGCGAACCAGGACCTATCGAGCCCATATCAATCAGCCGCATGAACGAATTGTACATGCAACAGAACCAATCCGTCAACGATCGCCTTGAGGCAGATGCAAGGGGCTATGATAACGTTTTCTCTCAATAGACAGTCTAGCGTTTGATAGTCGATGGGTTGCTGTGCCATGTTCTCCTGCACATTGCACAGATTTAAGGCTACCGCATATCTCTCCGCCTACGCAAGCGGCATGTCTTGCACGCCAGTGATCAAGTTTCTCCTCTAAGTCTACCGCAAATCTGTAGTCTGGACGGACAACCGAAAATCGATGTCCACGTTGCCTCTTTAAGATTATGAAATGTATCACGAAAGCAGGCGGAATCATAGGTACATCAAAGAAAAAAAGTTAAGCCGATATTTCGATTGGAAATTCCAATTCTGTACCATTATGCAACAATCATCTGCTGCTCGACTTCTTTAGAGTCATGCATCCTGTACCTTTTAGTTCAAAGCGATTCTCTAGTCTGCCAAGATAAGGTGCGGTCATGGTAGAACCGATTTCTTATGTAGTGTTCCTTCCATAGAAGTGAAAGTTGAATGCACTTGCCAATACTCGTAATGCTCTTTTTTCCACACCACTATCTTTTAAAAAGGTCTCGAAAGGTTAATCGTTCGTAAGAAGAAACAGCAAGTCAGCGCAGAATGAAACTATCTTGACAACCTACACACTCCAAGCATAAGTCGAACAGAAATATCAATCACACTCTCGCCTCATCATATCACCATCCCGTCATTTCATTACACGACGACTAGCACAACGCCTTTCCGTTCCATCAACAGTCCCCACCAGTGCGACCAGCAACAATGCGTTACCTGAATTGGGACGTCCTCCTCTTCCCCGAAGACTCCAAAGTTCCAATTCAGGAGTTCAAAACCGGCTGCTTCATTACCTCAGACCCAGGTAAGACCTTTCCTCCCCCCATAATCCCCCCATCCCAACCACCCATCTAACAACCCATAATAACAGACTCAACCACTCTTCCCTCCTCGCTCCCTCAACCCTTCCCGACCACCACCACCACCAACAATCATGCAATTCCCCCACGCCCCCTCCCTACAGTCGCTTGCTTCCTGCCCGCCTTGCCGCAGGGCACGCCGTTTAGGGTCAGCTTGCATAGCTGGCAGCAGCCAGTGCCCAGTCGGGCTGCGTTGGCTGTGGCGCCGCATGAGGCGATGGTTGTTTTTGAGGCGAGGGTGTTGTTGGATGGTGTTTGTGCTGCGTAAGTTGAGCCTTAGTTTTGAGGGATGATTATGGAGGGGAATGGCCGGTGCTGATGTGTGAGGGGGTTTGCAGGGGTATATTATTTGGACAGAGGCCTGGGTGGCCGCAGCAGATTGGTGAGCGAGAATAAGTTTAAGGGGTGAGATCATGCTTACGATTCTTCTAGATACTTGCTCTCGTAGGTTCAAGGCTTTTTCGTCTCTAGTTCCAGAGGTCTACGTTCCTACTTCGAGGGTCTTGGCTTTTACGCTCCGCATGACGAATCTTGAGTCATCAATCCTCGACTTCTTGGTGCCCACTTTATCATTCTTGGTCTCTCTGCCTATCCATCTTAGAACTCATTCACTTATGTTTGATCCTGCACCTTCCCTAAGCATCGGTCACCGAAATATCGAACCAGCGGATCATGATATCTTCATATATTCTCATCATTCAATTTTTTCCCTCTCGATCTACGTATCTGTTTATTTCGTGGGAACTGAGGGTCTTAGCTAATCTTCATGTGCAGAAGTGGACAAGGCAGGAAACCATGATGCGTTAGGATTCCCTCCATTTCATGAAGCAATGCTTACACAGAGTTGGTGGATTGCTGGTGAGAATCTTGGACGCATCAGGGTAATTATCGCTGAAGGCATACTTAATCGCGCCGGGTCTTCTCCTCCTTTCACTAGGATTGGGAATATTGCTTCGTTTTCGTTTCAGCATGCACCTCTCCGTGAGTGTACTTGTCCCGTAACTTGAGAACGTTCTTGGTTTGACAGCACTTAGATATTCTCGAAGACGCTGGAATAGCATGGCCAAATCCTGGCATGTGGTACCCACCGCCACAGAGGTTTTCTGCAGTCCCATCACCTCGCAAATCAGTAATAGATCCAGACGCACATGCACATTCTCCGCGTCGTCGGGGTGAATCTCAAGACATGATGAAAACCACTCCAGCAATGCTACCGCTCCCACCAGCGATGTGGAATCCTGAAGCTCGAGACTCTCAGTGGTCGCCCCTACCTCTGCTAGCTGACCCATTTACTGAAGACACTCCATTCCAAAATCATTACAATTGGGCTGCTACCCGTGTATCTACCTCTACTGGAGACCAATCAATGCCTGACTATTCCCACTCCGCCACACCAGCAAGCAGCCGTCATCACTCAAACCATGGCGAGGTTCCCAATCTTCTATCCGGAAATGCGGACAGCCAATTCGACGAACTCATGGCTGCATTCAGTCCACACAGAGAAATGACGGGTACATATGCTCCAACAAATACCAGGATTAGTAGCGCAGCCAACTCACCATCGAAATGTTTCAGACCCTCGGCAGCGGCGGAAGCAAGGGCTGCGTCATATTCCCATGTAAATGCTCGCTCGGTTTCCGTGACTACCAGAGATCCTCAGCAGCCACCACCACAGATTCGCGACTCCTCGGATGTTAGTATGAAGTCTAGCTTCTCCACCCAAAAGCGCGAGCAGCCCGTAAAAGCGAAGCCAGCTGCCGAAATTAAGAGTCGCAAAGAAGGTCGATCCGGCGAGGATGGTGTATCTCTCAAAGCCTCGCAGAGAAAGTCCTCTGTGCGGCCTATCAAGACCGAGGAAAAGGCGGAAGAGAAAGTCATGATAGGCAACGATAGCAAGAGGAAACGATCATCGATTCCGGCAGGGCAGAGGATGCCTATTGAGAACTTGTTGAGCTCGTCTCCTACGAGGAAGGTGTCTAGGGTTGAAGGGAAGGGGGAACGTAAGGGGAATGGTGTCGTCCTCGATCTGACGGAGGGATTAGCTATGAGGAATCCGTTAGGAAACTTGGGCAATGTGCAGTAGGGATATGCAGTGATGGAGAAGTGGACTCTATTATGGGTTCCTTCTACCAGAGGTTTGTTGGGAAAGCGTCGGTTTTGCGTTCTGTTCCGTTCAGCAGGTCCAGAATGTAGACTATGACTATTAGGCCAGTACCTTAGAAAAATCTTCATTGAGGAGAAAATCTTCCATCTTTTCCTTGCCCTCATACACATCCGTCAGATCGATGTGTAATTTAGAATTGAAGGAGCTGCTGGGTTGGGAGAATTTTTGACATGGCTGAATTACGAGGTGACTACAGTAAATGGCAGGTTGGGGTGGTGGCTTCACTCGGTGTATCCGTCTTGAAGCGATACATCTACTTGTCATGATTCATGGGACTTTGCATTCTATCCTGCCACTTGCATTAGAATGCTAACATTTTTATGTTGCACGTGTGGAATGTTAAACGTTCGGATTTACTATCTGACTGACACTTGTACTTGTCTGTTGAGTCATGTCTGTGACGATGAGTCAACAAGATGATATCCGCTAATAGAACACTTGAATCCAATGATTTAATCAAGCAGTCTTTATCCATCGTTTTTTGCCAATCATCCACATCTTTGAATGACTCATCGACATATCAGAATGATCCATCGCACACTAACCACATCGTACGGGGTCCATCTCGTTCCTTGGCATGCTGGGTCGATTCGATGGTCTACGCAGCAGCAGCATACTATCTTTGTCTGACTCTCGTCCGCATGGGACCCCAAAGGCATTCCATAACCACTTTGGAATCTTGAGACCCCGCAACCGCCTATCTCTGACTCTGCAACTCTGGGCAATATAAAACTGGTCCTTGCCTCCTTTCTCTTTCTCGCTACGAAATCTGCTTCTGCACACAGCTACTTGTTGTGGATTTCTATCTGAAACAAAAAAGCCCTATGGCTGAATCCCAGATGCCATCGGGCGCTCACGCACTGGTATTCGGCGCATCCGGCCTCGCCGGCTGGGGCGTCGTCGACCAGCTCCTTGACAACTATCCTCTCCAAGGGACCTTCTCAAAAGTGACCGCGTTGATCAATAGACCATTCAGCGTCACGGAGTCGTACTGGCCAAGCCCCTCGCCGTCGCGGCCGAAGCTCAACCTGGTCTCTGGCGTGAATCTAGCGGTAGCCGAACAGACGGTTGAAGATTTCACGGCCTTGTTCAAGGAGAAAGTAGAAGATATTGCAAATGTCACGCATGCCTTTTACTTTGGTACGTTTGAGGGAGAAGTCGGATGCTCTTTACATGGTTGAGATGACTTTTGCTGATCAAAATTATGATCTGACAGCCTACAAACAAGACGACGATGGAGATGCGGAAATCAAAGTCAACCGTGAGATGCTCCGGCGCGCTATCGGCGCCTTGAACAGCTTGTCATCGAATTTGATCTTTGTCGTTTTCCCGAGCGGTACCAAGGTATAGTCTCCAATGTCAGATAGTCCTCAAGATTGGTGTCTTGTTGAGGTGCTGAAACCCAATATAGGGATATGGAATCCATATCCCAGGCGGCGTGTTCACAGCTCCATTCAAAGAATCCATGGGACGGCTCCCAGAGCCCGCAGGCAGCAAACTCATCTACTACGCCCTTATCGACGTCCTTGAGAAGGAGAGCAAAGGAAAGAAGTGGACATGGTGTGATATCAGACCCGATGCCGTCGTAAGCCCAGCACGAAACTCTGTAGCACACATCTCATCCGCCATTAGCGAAATTATCCAACCACATCCTAACACCTCACTCTCGTAACAGATCGGCTTCACCCCCAACGGCAGCGCCTTCAACCTCACCGCACACTGGGCCACCTACCTCTCCCTCTATGCCCTCATCGAAGGCAAAGGCGCCAAAGTCCATTCCCCGGCACCGCGCCCGCCTACGCCTCCCTCTTCAACGAAGCCTCCGCAGACATCATCGCCCGCCTTTCCATCTGGGCCGCCCTGCATCCCGAAACTACCGGCGGGGGCCAGCTCTTCAACATTGCAGACTCCGCCACCCCCTCCAACATGGCCTCGCGCTGGCCCGCTCTCGCCGCCTACTTTGGTCTTGAAGGCACTGGCCCCACCAATGATGACTCGGCCGTGCTGAAACCGAGCGAGTACATCCAGAAGCACCGGCACGTGTTGGACCAGGCTGGCTGTAAGAGCAGCGCGGTGTTCAAAGCCGACTTCCTGGATTCGTACGGGTACTATTTGACGCTCGACCGGCAGCTGAGTCTGGACAAGGCCAGGTCAGCGGGGTTCTTGGAAGAGATTGATCCTATTTCATCGTGGTTCAAGGCGTTTGAGAGATTCAAGAGCGCGGGGATGATTCCTCGTTGATGGTATGTGGTTGGGTGTGACGGATGAGAGAGCGGTGGAGGTGGGAGGGGGGTTGGGAGCTGAGGGGGGGTGATAGGGGTGGAGCATCAAGGAAGGATCGAAGATTGAAGAGCTGGCGGGAGAGAAAAGCGTGGGTATGAGGGGGAAGGAGGATTTTAGTTGGGTTTTGGAGGGGGGAAACCGGGATTGGGGGACCAGGACCTGACAAGAAGACCAACCGTCAAGACAGACGAAAATAGAGAACCGATCATTGACACACACTCCCTGCCCAATAACCCAACTCGAGCATTCCTCCCAAGTTGGCTCGAGAAAAACCCCACCACCACCACCACACCCCCCTTTTCCCTCCCCACCCCCATCCTCCCACCTACCTACCAGACCGTGCCATTCACCACCTACATCAAACAACGCCATACCGACCATATTCAAACCATTTCGAAGGTCAAAAGGCATCTTCAGGCACAGGGGAAAAAAAATCACCGGTCCAGATTCTCATCTATCGTAGAACTAAAGAAACCACCGCTCGTCCACAAGTACTGCAAGAAATGGATATATATATGTATATATATATAATGCTAAACCCCCCCTGTGGCTAGATTCCCAAAAGGCTAATGAAGAAACCCCCCCAACCCCCCCTTTTTTAAATCCTATCACTATCTATAACGATCGAAGACCGGTCGGGTATCATGTGGAGCGAGTGTCATAAACCAAAGCGCTGGAAAGAAAAAAAAGTTACGATCTCTTAGAGACTTTACACATAATATCACCGCTTCTCCTCCTGCACATCTTCCCTCGAACTATCCCCGTCTCCGCCTGATTCTTCGGTTTCGTCTTCCGTCTCTCCCTCCCGCTCCTCCTCACTTCTCCCCCTCCCCGCATGCGCATCCCGTCCAAGATCCACCCCAACCGCCGGACTCCCCGCCATCGGCGTATTATTCAGACTCCCATAATGCACCACCAGCGGCGGCGTCTGGCCCCTCTCCTTTTCCAGCAAACGATGCGGATACGGACTCAGGTCTTTGCTGCTGGTCGAGAACGTGCTCACGACGGGCGGCCGGTTCTCCTTCGTATCGGATCTACTGCCGTGGCTGCTGTGGGCCGAGTGACCTGGGTTGGGATCGCGTTGCGTAGGCGTGTTGGCCGAGTCTGGAGGGTTGGGTGAAAGGGGGATGGGCGAGTTGCGGTCTTCGTTGTTGGTGGGGTCTTCGCCGCTGAGCGACGTCCAGCCGCCTTCGATGTCGCGGAGGAGACGGACGTATTCTTCGGGTACGAGGCCTGACTCGCCCGTCTTTGGGTCTTCAGCTACCAGCCAGCCCTGGCCATGGCGATACGAGACCCATATGACTTGACCCTCGACAAGGGGCAATTCGTTTTCGTTCTCGCGCTCAAAGTCGAAGAGGGCGACGGCTTTGCCGTGCATTTCTTCATCCGGCGAGGCAATAGTGAACTGGTAGTCCTTTGAATAGCGGGAGTCGTTGCCATTTTCTGGTTGTAGCAAGGAATCGTCATCCGAGTCTGTAATCTCGTCTTGCCTATACGATCGATTTGGTAACGTTGCGAAGTGGGAGTCTCTTTGGCCTGCAATGCCATACGTGCTAGGAGCTAGTAAGGATTGCCGCGCTTGATCCGGGGGATAGGTTACCAGGTCTCCTTCCGTTTCGTCGCCCTCCCCGATATGATACATGCGGATACCGTTGGCAAAATAGCTTCGTTCATTGAAATCATATTCTCCCTCTTCTTCGCCATGTCTCGAATTCCGACTTTTGCCTTTGGTCTGACCTCCGGCTATTGCCGCAGATGTCGACTTGTGCTTTTTGTGCCTTGAGCTTACGACCACCGGACTATGCAGATCCTCGTCCTCACTATAAGGTGGTCCATCCCCATAGGCTGTCTGCGGAAGGTGCTGAGTTGCGAAGAAGCCATCACCCCCCCATGGGCCTGCCGACCATTGCGGATCTGCACCATCCCAAGTACTATTTGAAGGATCTGATAGCCTGCGCGGAGCTTCACTGGCGGGGGTTGACACTGCTGATGTTTCCGGGGGAGGGCCATAATGATTAGGATGTATTATAGGATATGCAAAATCTCGGACCAGGGCATATGGTAGACTTGAATGGAACGTAGGAAAAGCATGTGAGGGTGGGCGCGACCGGTTCTGCGAATTATTCGAAGTCGTCGAGTAGGACGACATTCGATTTCTAGCATAAGAGGGTGGGCGTTGTAAAGTGGTCCTTTTTGACGAGGTGTTGGTATTGATAGAAGGTAATGATGATAAACTCGGATTAGGCGGTGGAGATTGAGTATTATGTGGAGATTTATTGGGGGTCGGCGAGGATGACAGCACAGCCGTCATGATGCCAGCCTTGATATCCTAATTACCCAACTTTTGTCTCCCTCTGTGTATGCCAGACCTGTCCGGCGGCTTAGCTTCCAGAAAAGTCCCTTTTGGAGAGCTGCGATGCCCAGAATCACAGCGCTGTCAAAGCGTGGTACCTCAACGAAAACACCGAGTCTGGAAAGAGAAAGCGTTAGCAGTGAGCAGTGAGCACCTTGTAGCGACTGCGCCTCTCGGCGGCGCAAATGCAGATTCCGTGCGATTCGTGCAGCTTTCAGCCGTAAGAAATCCTTCTTGAGGGTGTGCTGACCGTCAGATGATACTTACTACTGCCTTAGATGGGCCCCAAGACCATCCACCCCAAGGCCCGCCGAGGTCGCCACTGGGCCAAAAGCAACAGACAGTTCTCTGGAATGAGACCTCGCTTGGTATGAAAAGCTTCCAGAAGTTTGGAAGCTGCAAAAGGAGAATCAGATAAAGAATCCCGTGATAATGGGTGGACCGTTCAGGTCGGTTGAGCCGAATGGCCGGCGCTTCGACTTGTTCGAGTAAATGGGCGGGTTCGGGCAGGTGTGTTTCAGATGCCGATAGAGGATTGATAATGCTACGTCTCAGTACTTAATGGGGTGGCACAGCGGCGGTTCCAGCGAACTCCTTGATGGATGGGGAGTGTTTTGTTTTGTTTTGTTGATTAAATTATTTATTGTTGTGGTGTACGTGGGTGGAGATGTAAGGGTCAGAGGTTGTTTATGAAGCCCGCTTGGGTATTCCACAAAGCATTCTCTTTCTCAGCGTGGCCAGAACGAGGTTGTCTATATAGTTCCTATCCGGCTGGTGACTCCTCTCAATGCACAACAAAGGTATTGTCTCCTTCTCCAGCATTCACTAGGGTAAACAGCGTGAAAGGGCCATCTTGCGCTCTTCTTTATGATGTTCGATCTGGTGGAAAGCCGTTGCCGTTTAAAAATAGATGGTCCAGATCACGCAAACGTGTTTCAGATGTGTGCTTGACCGCTTATGGAAAGCGCCCTGTTAGCTTCTCACTAGTTCTAGTGGAAGAATGCAGAACACCGATCACATGTGTATTTCAATACGGAAGTAACCGAATAATGGAAACCCAATGTTACAACTCATCATCTCTCTTCACAAGCCACCTTTAGATTTGGTCTCATAGGTAGTCAGTGAAGATAGTTGGTTCTGATGTGAGTCACAAGAAATTGCAGTCCTACCCCTATCTTAATGATGAATTCTATTTATTGGAGCTGTCCTATCCTTCGAGAATGAGGATATTCATATTACATACGCAACTTTCTGATGCCAATTGGATCTTCGTGAAGCTCAGATGTCGGATACTTATCCTCGATGCTAATCCCTAGTCTTCCTAGAAATACATGACCACCATGTCAGTCTTGAGGTGACCCAGATACAACCAGGCGTCGTCACCTTTGAAAACACCCTTCTCCGACCACATCTCTGCCCCGGCCATGGCAACAGATCCTCGACTAGCACGTGCAACATCTCGCACTACGACCCCTTTACAACCTCCTCCACCGCCACCTCCGTCAGAACCCATACCTCAACGAAACTCCATTCCGCAATACGACGGCGCCGATGACACACAAGAAACCCCCCGCAACGACCCCGGCGGATTCAAACTCAAGTTCTGCACCGTCTGCGCCAGCAACCAAAATCGCTCGATGGAAGCTCACCTGCGCCTCTCCCTCGCCTCATACCCTGTCATCTCTTTCGGCACCGGCTCCCTCGTCCGGCTGCCCGGCCCCAGCATCCATCAACCAAACGTATATCCCTTCAATACGACTTCCTACGATTCCATGCATAGTGACCTCGTTTCGAAGAACCCGACGCTGTATCGTCAGAATGGCGTGCTTAACATGATTGAAAGGAATAGGAGCGTAAAGTGGGGCCCGGAGAGATGGCAGGATTGGCCGATTGGGAAACCGAGACTGGAGCATAACCAAGACAGGGGGGCAGGGGGGGTTGAGGGAGGGGTGGTAGACGTGGTATTTACATGCGAGGAAAGGTGTTGGGATGCCGTCGTCGATAATCTCTTGGAGAGGGAGGGGAGGCTAAACAGACCGGTGCATGTCATTAATGTGGATATAAAAGATAACCACGAAGAAGCATTGGTAGGCGGGAAAGCAATCTTGGAACTAGCCGACAATTTGAATGCAGCGGCTAGGGAAGAGAGGGGAGATCGCGGGTGGAAGCAAGATGCGGACGGAGAGAGGAGCTTCGATAAGAGGGTGCCCGATATCCTGGCGGATTGGCAGGAGAGGTGGCCGCATTTGCCGGCATTGTGGACGTTGGGCTGGTTTTGAGGATATATCGGAGTACAGTGAGATAAGATACCCCAAAAAGGCGTTTCCCTGTCGCCATAGCTTTTTCGTATGGCTACTCTCTACTTGATTTCTCTTGCGCTATTTCTTCACGTGGTCGCTAATGCTGGACACGCAATATACTTCTGCAAAGTGTGAATGTCTCTGTTGTATTCACAGATGTACCACGAGTCAACGTGCTTTCCCCCTAAGACTACCAATCATGGAACAACGTCAAATACCCATGAGTCTTTCATGTCACCGAATCACGACCAAACAAACAAAACTTTCTTCATTCCTCATTTCCCACCTTTCATTTGCAAACATCTACCTCTCACAATCTCTCATAATCCAACAACCAAACCATCGTCCAAATCCACAAACACACCAAAGAATGCCCTGCATACCCTACGTCCATGGCGGCATCTCTCCTCCCCCCTCCACTCCTCCCTCCAAAAAATCCCCATCCAACCCCACCGACTCTCCCCCAAAAACCCTCGAAACCACGCACGACGCCAAAGGCACATCTGCCGGCTACGTCAAAGACAGGTCCCGCCACACAGCATCCGGTCCCTTCAATGCAAACCTTACCACTCCCCACGTCAAATACAGCTGGAATCACACCCAACACACCTCTGCCTACGAGACGCCACAGCCAGAGGGGGCATACACCTCCTTTCCGGAGCCGGAGACTTGGTACTCGGCTGAGGAATATTTAGGGGACAGTAGTAAAGGCAAAGATGGAGGGGAGCTGAAGAGTGGGAGTGGGGATGCTGATGGGGGAGGGGGAGGGGGAGGGGAAAGTAGTGACGAGGACACGGATGAAGGAGAGGAGGTGGGGAGTAAATGGGTGCCGATTACGGGGAGTCGGGATCCGAGGTTTATTGAAAAAGCTTAGGGGGGAAGTTGGGAAAGTGGTGGAGAGCTTTGAGGGATGGACTGGTGGGTGAGATGGATGAGTCTGGGGGATCGGGGGGGTGGGATGTCTTGGAAATTCACATATTTCATATCTCCATCGGAAGATTCATCCAGAACTAAACCAACAAACCCAACAAAACCCGTGAACCTGCCCCGCGCACTCACTCCCACAAGTCCACAAAATTAATCATAGCGAGAGTCATGCAATAGAATAGATGAGCTTATGTATGGGGGCTCTGATGTTTCAAACAACGTTATTAGAAACCAGAAGTATGGCTATTTTGTGAAGAAAAAATGTTGGAGCTGTGAATGCTTGGAGATAGACTTGTGAGATGTCTTTTGAGAGAGTTCGGGATGTTGGAAATGAATGAATTTGGAACATTCAGATCTCCAAGTGATCAAGATGAGAGAGATTCGTTACGGATGCTCAAATTCCCCCCAAAAAAAACCTTATGATAGATCCATGGTGTTAAGTAGGGATGGAATAAACATCACGGCTTTGCGGAGATGCGTGATTGGGGAGATGTAGGGATATGGATGGAGGAGAAGAAGGGGGGATATAAGGTCTCGAGAATTCCTGCTTGTATTTCAGTACAAGATAAACAATTGGCTTTCTGGTATAGACTCTTTCTGGCAAAGAGCCCCACATCATAAACACAGTTGTATCCCAACATCCACACACCTCCCCGGCGCCACAACATCTCAACCCCATCAATCATTCCACCACCCCAATGTCCCACCACGTTACCTTCCCCTCCTCCCTCCCCACAGGTCCCCATCGTCCCCCTCAACCGTCCACCCACCGCATCTCCTGCACCACAGATCTCAACCCCTCCCAACACGTCTCCCTCGACGTCTCCTCCCCCAGCCACATCACCTCCTTCTCCGACATCCCGCACGTCCCGCTACCGCGCTGTCCCACGCGGATTCTTGAGAGTGCCCGTGCCCCTCCTGGCCACGTGCCTGAGAAAGCGGCGCCTGCGATCAGCACTGCCGGGGAGACGCATAAGGGGCATCGTGCTTCGAAGTTTCACGAGGGGAGTTTGAGCACGCCGATTGATGCGACGGGTAGGGAAGGGTATGCGCCGCCGCGCGAGGTGCAGCCGGCTGCGATTTTGAAAGATGAGGGCGTATGGGGGAAGGTGAAAGGGAAGTTTGGGGGGAGAAAACATTGAAGGAGGGAGAGGAGGGGCGGTGTTGGAGGGGATTTTGTGGGTGGGAGATGCGGGAGGGGATATAAGGAGGGTTTAAGGGAAATGATGAGTTTGTACGTTCAGGAAGGGAAGTCGAGCGGGAAGGAGAAGAGGTAAGGAGTAATGTGGAAATTGGCATTTTGTGCGGAGTTGATTGTTAAGTGGGCTATATGGAGGGAATGGAAATTTGTAACAGATGTAGGTAGAGAGATGTCAATATCATAACAGGATTTCTTCCCTTCCAAGAAGAGGTTTCAGACCAGCCGCGTGTCGATAAAAAAACATGAAAACTTGTGAATCAAGACTAGGGGGAGGGATGAATAAGGACTCACCGTGGCTCTCACTGCCCCCTTCTCGTTTCCAGATATTCCTTATCGTCAACAACAACCAACACAATACCTTCCAGATCATTTCAAGCCATATCCTCCATCCTCATCTCGCCAAAGACATTACCAATAAAATCGCCTTCTCTTCCACTCCTACCACCGCTCCTATCTATCCAAGCGCTACCAAGTCGCTCATGTTTCAGACCAATCCCTTCAACGAAACCTCGCCTCTTCTTTCGGGAAAGGTCCCGTCGCGGTCAGAAAAGATGCCCATGTCGCCCTCCTCTGACAAGACCCCCGCCTCGCCTTTCTCAGAACAAAAGCCCACGAACTCTCTTTCAATCGAAAAATCACAATACCAGCCCCCTTCAGAAACTCATCCCGCCTTCGCCACTATCACGGATGTATCTTCTGATAGCCCTCCAGCGTACGCGACGCACGAGGAGTTATTCGACACGGAAAACTCTCAAGCGAAAGAGAAGGGGCAGATGTGGAAAGAATTTTCCAAGCTTGATGCGGGAAAGCAAGGTAGCGGTGGTTACTTTGTAGGTGTTGGAGGAGCGGGGAATTACAAGAGGAATTAATTCTCGACTAGGGAGCTGGACGTTCGACGATGAGAGTGTTGTACGATAGCAAAATGATTAGGCAGACATTACAAACCTACGTTTGAAGAAGATTCAAGTCGAATTTATATGATGACTTTAGGCAATCCTACCGTAGCCAACTTCGTACCAGCAGAGTGTCCATGAAATGAACATATAATTTTGAAGGGGCCGGCGATACAAGTCTTCCAAAAGAAGGCATTCCACTTTGTCCATCTGGAGGAGTATCAAATCCGGAGCTTGAGGTTTCGTATTGAGCTAAGCAATAACACGAAATGGAAATAGCGAGACCTGATCATTACTAAGATTACGAGAGTACTCGATGACTGTCATAGAACACTGTGGGGCTCAGTCGTTGTAATATGTTCCAGTAGGATATTTCGTTGAAGTGGTGAAGCGCCTGCAGCGCTTACAAAATCCTAAGTTCAGTTTCGATATGGTTGAAGTCTTTCGTCGTACTTGTTCTTGGGAGAAGAACCCTTTCTATATCCCAAACTTGACTTTGATATCTTACCGTAGGCCAGGTGAGGCCAGGTGAAGAGCTGGTAATAAGTAGTCCAGGGACGCGTGATTATCTATTTACCCCTGAGGAACCAGCGCGCAAGGGGCGGCGGTGTTTCACGACTCGCCTGTTCTTGAGCCTCAGGGGCCAGGGCCTTAACCAAATCTATGAAGAAACGTCTTGACACATTTCTTAAGCACGTCCATCCGCCAAGAGTTGATTTGCGCCATTCTGCTTAGCAGCAGCGAGTCAAACAAAGGGTTGAAGTAAACAAGATCCGGGGCAGTGCCACAGGATCAAGATCAAATTCAATCATGGCACCATTCAGGAGACTTCTGTTCCTAACAAGCTTTACCGGTTTAATTAGTGCGCCCTTTCAACCCCACCACCTCTTATTGTCAATCGAATAGGAGATATCTAACGCAACATTGCAGGTACCTTTGCCAATTTTGTCAGCGCAGACCCAGCCAAGTCGACCTTTGTCTCTGCAGGTGGAGACAAGAATTTTACCTTTTCGATCAACATCCCTAATGTTCCCACTTCGCCCGATGACATCGAGTTCCAGATCAAAGGCCCATGGGGCAATTCATGGATCGGTAAGAGAATACTATAAATGTCGGAGGAGCATAAGCTGAGTCAATCCCTAGGCGTCGGATTCGGCAAGGAGATGAAGAATTCCTTGATGCTCATTGTGTACCCCGATGCAGACGACAAGAGTAGGACATACCCAGCTCAAACATCGTCCCAGGATATCAGCTTACCTATCTTTCAGATTTTACAGTCAGTCCTAGAATAGCCACAGGTCACTCTGAGCCTTCCTCAGATACCAACATAACCTACACTCTCCGACCCGGCTCAGGCGTTGTCGACCAGCATTACATCGTCAATGGGATCTGTCATGACTGTCGATACTGGGCTGGCGGATCCCTTGACTTCAAATCAAAAGCCCAGAACATGATCTACGCTATCGGATCTGGCGATAAATTGAAGAGCAACGCAAAAGATGCAGGAATCCGAATGCATGAGTTCCGTAAGCATATTTGTTATGATAGTATATCCCAATCCGAACATTTACAAGACCATCTTACTCATGTTCTACGAGCAATCAGTCTATAGCTATGTTTCATATCTTACGTATCAATATCAAAAGAGAAATGCTGACCCCGAAATCTTCCAGATGGCTCCTTCACCATAGACATGGTGTCTGCAACCGGCGATCGTGGAGATTTCCCTGGAGATACCTCGCAAATGAGAAATGCCACTGAAATCGGCAGTCCCAAGAAAGATCATGACTTCGCTGCTGCGCTGCATGCTCTAGCTATGTGTGGGACGTTTGTCATTCTATTCCCGCTGGGGGCGGCCATCCTAAGAATATTCGAGAACGTGCGGTTCCACTGGATAACACAGGCACTTGGTGTCCTTATCGTCATCGTGGGAGCCGGAATCGGGGTGAATTTGAGTGGGAGTTACAACCGCGTAAGAACAAGAACCACTGACGCTTGGAACAGCCAATGTCTGTTGGGGCTCAACTAACACCGCCAACAGTCGAAGCATTACAAGGATAAACATCAAATCATCGGTCTCACCGTTCTCTTCCTCGTACTCGTCCAAGCAACCCTCGGATCCGTCCATCACAGGATATTCAAAAAGCAAATGAAACCCACAATAATGTCCAAGATCCACCGCTTCCTCGGCCCCGCCGTCATCTGTCTCGGAGTCATTAATGGCGCCTTGTAAGGCCTCTCTCCCTTCTTTCCCTAGCCCTCTCAAACCCCAGATCGATCCCCACTAACCCTTCTGTTCCCCGCAGCGGCTTTACCTTCGCCGGCAGCAACCACAACATCGCCTACTTGGTCATCGTCGTCATCGCCGCTCTCGTCTTCGCCGCAGCCATGTACTGGAACTCCCGCCGCCAGCGCCGTCGCGGGGCTTACCAGACGCCAGCCGCGCAAAACTTCCGGCAGGCGAACTTAAGCCAAGCCTATATCGCACCTGAGTTTCAGAACGACATCCCTCTGGAATACGGTGCGCCGCCGCATGGACCGCCGCCAGGTTATGCGGGACCGCAAGGTGGTTATGGAGGCCCCGGGAGGATTTGAGGGATGTTGGGGCTGTAGGATTATAGGATGATAGGATGGAATGTATGAGGGTGTTTTTTCTTACGACGATCTGTATGTTCTCGGCCTTGGGCGTGAGAGGGTTCTGGTCCTCGAGCTATTGAGATCACAGTATGACTGTGAAGGAAGGCCAACGTTTGTAAGATACCCAGACTCGAGCCTTCTCAGCAATGTGAGCAGTCTGAACAACCCGTGTTTTAGATCAATCCATTAGTCAATATGCCATTCAAAGTGATATCAAGTACACAGCTTCAGTCTCTTATTGTTACATGCGGACGACGGTTTCGCCGACCCTACTATGGAATTAGGCGTGATTCGAGAGGGTTAGCGTTAGAGGCAACTTAACTCGTCGGCTCGATAATATACTGCAAGGCTGCAGCTCAGCCCGCCATGGTTGGCTACCAAATACGCACAGGGCCTGAAATGTCTGAAGCAACTTGTGTTTACCATACCTGCCTCGTGAGCATATTTACAGTGCAATACCCGCCCAGAAAGATACCGACCGTCCTGGAATGGTCGTTGAAACGCTGGCTGCTCCAGTCCTTGCTTCACGGGATCTTGTCACAGTGCCCCGGAATTGATTGAAATAACGTCTCCTTGGCGTTGGCAATCTAATGATTTGGGTGCAACAAGCCTTGGTCGCTGGACAGACAAAGAACTGTTGGACGCCTTCCGGAATCTTGTTGAGATGGCTCAAAATTTTGCAAAAATCTGCTTCTTCATCGACGGCCTGGATGAGTTCGAAGGCGATGATACAGCTCGTACGGAGATAATCGATCTGCTGGAAGAGATCTCCAATTCGCTGAACATCAATGTCTGTCTCTTAAGCCGGCCATGGCTCATTTTCAAGGATGCGTTTTGAAAACGGCCCATTGCTCCAGCTCCAAAATTTAACCTATAAAGATATCAAGAACTATTATTCAGGTGGAGCTTGGAGACAACCTGCGATTTGAAATACTTAAGCTAACAAATAGCCCTGGTTGGTCAGAGCTCATCCTGGAGCTTGTCAAAAAAGACGCGGGAGTGTTCCTTTGGGTTCATCTCGTCGTTTAAATATTTGTTGCAAGGCCTTCGAAATGAGGATGACATCGAAGATCTGCAAAGAAGACTAAGACTGATACCTGCGGATTATGAAGAGTACTTCACGTACACGATGAACATGCTGGACCGATTCTACCTTGAGCAGGTAACGCAGCTTTTTGAGGTAGCTATGTGTGCCCACAAGGGGCTCTCACTCATGACGTGCACCTTTATTCATGAGGCTGATCCGGATTTTGCCGTCAGTGCCAAAGTCGAACCACTATCCGTGCCGGAAATATACGAGAGGTTCAAAGTTATGGAGCGGCGTTTAAATTATCGCTGCAAAGGAATGCTCTAATACACACATCTACTTTAGTCGCCGTGTCGATTTATTGCATAGAACAGTCGGAGACTATTTACAGACGCTAGCCATCCAGAAAATGCTCAAGAAATCTAAGAATGATTCTTTCAATGTCGATTTTAGTACTGTGCAAGTCACTGCTTGCCCAAATTAAATCTCTCGCGTTCGAATGCAGTAATCAGCAGCCATCCATTAAAACTGTTGAACACCTTCTTTAGATACGTTCAAGGAGTTGAAAGGAATAATTTCACTGGGCTGACCCCACTGCTTGATGAATTGAATCGCACTGCTGCAATATTGTTTGCTAGAGTGGGTTCGACAGCCCGCCTTTGCACTTCGGCAAAAGATAATGGGACGAATGACATTCGCGATGCTGGACCTGAATGGTGGACTCATTCGAACAAACGGGGAGAGACATTCCTCACTTCAGCATGGGCGGTAGGTCATCGATCTTATGTAAGAGAAAAGATCGAGGCAGATGTTCCATTTGTAGTGAGAAAGCAAGGCCGTCCAATGCTCGACTGCATCTTGCGTCTAGGCTTACGTGCAGACTCCGGTTTCAAACAATAGCTGCGCTTACGGCATTGAGGGAGCTGTGGACCCAGATCCTGAGTCTGTGGAACTTGTTTCAGGTCAAGGTGCAAATCCAAATCAGCATTTTGGAGACCTCACAGTTTTGGGGTCGTTTCTTGCTTCTCCTTCATGAAGAATGCCAGTCCTTGAGAGGGTCGAAGGAAATCGGGCCATGGTTGCAGACAATGGAGATGCTGATTCTGTATGGCGCAGAGGCGGATCTTGAGTGCGATATCGAAATTGATCATGGCTCAAAGGCGAATCTTGAGTGCGATATCAATCTTGATCATGGCGCAAACATGAATCTTGAATGCGATATCGGTCTTGATCACGACGAAATGATATACAAGCGCAAAATATACTCATCACCCTTAAACGTTTTACGGTCGACGTTTGGCCACCCAAAGGCGCAACAGCTTAAGTTCCCACTCCCCAACGAAGCAAATCGCAGCCGCCGCAGGATGTTCATTGAAAAGCTCACAGACAAGTTCACATGATATATCTGCATGTCTACGCAACAGCATTCCAAATCTTGTGCTAATTGACGCAGATTCGTTCAAAGATTATGAGCAATTGGAGAATTTTTGATCGGGACATGAGTATCTGCAGCCGACTGCCATGCAGGCCAAGCACTCAGCATCACCGTCGGTTCTCATACTGAGCACCCAGCATTTAGTTGCAGCGACATATGATCCGGCAGCTAACTCCTCCGGTTGCAACAGAGACCCTACCCATTAGACCTAGCACATCTGAGCGGGACGAGAACACCCAAAGTCCATCTCGAAGCCAGCTTAAGCCGGGGGAAGTGACGACCGGAACAGATGCTGCGGTGGGTTCTCTTACAATTCTTCCGATATTCTATTAGCCAGAAGCCGAGTGTACGCACAGTATTAGATACCCAATTTGAAACCGAACATGATGACACTCGACAGGTCCCTGCACAGCCTCAGGGCCTCGCATCAAACGTGTCAACTACCCCGCTCTCTCGGGTCTTTGGAAATTGTTCAAAGCATCGCGGACTTGAGGTCGGCAGAGAGCGAGTTACGCCGCAGAGAAGACATTACAGTCACATGGCTCGGAGACAGTGTGGTCTTGCATGAAGTAACGAGAATTGTTTTTGCACAGAATTCTCCAACTGAGAAAGATACCTTTGCAAAGCATGCTGGCAAATAATACTGGTGTCCCGGTTACAGCCGGGGGCTACATGAACCTTGCTTGGTGCGTTGAGAGATCGAGGTTTAGGATTCGCATCCAGAGAAGGACAACCGGCCTTTACCACCCCAACTCTTTTACTACTTTACTTGAGAAATACATAAGATTGTTTACATTTCGAGAAAGAAGTATAGATCTACCTTGTGTTTTCCCTGCGCAACCCCGTAACCTGCGTTTCGGTTGGGTGGTGGAGAGCAGACATGGAGTGAAGTAGATGCAGTGAGGGGATAGATGATAAAGGCTATTAGAAAAGGAACGGATGATGGGGTTATAGTAGCACACAAGCGTGGTGTGCTGGAGAGATGAGTTTGTGGCTATGGAGAAAGAGGGATATATTCTGGTCTGGATTGGATGTCTCGGCGTTCGTGATTCAGCTAGCGTTGTAGGCCAAGTGCCGCAGCTACTGTATGAGAGCGAGTCTACTTCGTATGTTACCCGAGATAAGCCTACTGCCGTCAAGACATCATCGCCCGTGGTTTTCTTCCCTACTTTCACGTCCAGCTCAGTCAAATCTCATGTCTCCTTTGCCGTCGTCGACAGTTCCACCAAACCTTCTTTGAACTCAGACCCGATTCTGCTTGCCAGGTCCAATTCCTCTTTGTTTCAAGAGCAGATATCCAGAAACTTATTGCTGCACAAAGAGCTTCCCCATCGCCCGCTTCTGCACAGGTCGTAACGTTTTCAAGCACCTCCTCATCACCCAATCGTTTTCGAAACTAAAGATGTTCATGGCGTAAGGTAACAATGCTGCCTCACCATACACCTGCCTGCAAACACGCAACAGCCCCAGGTGGAGACTCGGTGCCTCCTGATATCTATGGTGGTTTTTTCCACGCGCTGCTAGGCGATTGAAAAATCCTCCGCCAACATGTATTCGCTAGCGCTTTCCTTTGATCGTCTTGATCCGATGCTGATGTGGTGTATATCCGACCTGTAGATGATGATCACCGACGATGAAGCCGTAGATTTTGTTCCTGATCTCGCCAGGCAAGCGGAGAAATGGGGAGACAGCTGAGTTACGGTTCATACTTTTAACATAATTAGCACAGGATGGCTGCACTTATAGCAAGAATGTCTTACAGTGCCCTCTGTGCAGCGGGTGCATCGCGTTTGCGCGTGTTGAGCAGGCGCGATCGCAATTTCTTGGGCTTTCTGTCCGTATCTTTGTAGATTCCATCTCGATAGCTGTTTTCGCATTCGGTTGTAAAGTGATAGCCTCGTTTCTTGCAAGCCATGACTGATCTTGAAGTTTCCCCTGGCAAGTGGAAACAATGACTAGTTAATGGTGAGAGCCAGAGCAAAACGCGTTCGGAACGCGTGGAGGCCCTGTGGTTAATTCATGACCTATACCGTTGCATCGCCTCGCTTCATAACGAGGTACCTTGAGTAACCTTTTAGTAATGTTGGTCTTCTGGAGCTCCTAGAGTTGGGATTGCAGTTTTTCTATATCGTTTAGACTAATGGTCTTGACAGTTGACAGGTCAGTGGCTTTAATCGGGGGTGGCACGGGTGGGTACGGAATACAGGCAGCCCGAACGCGCTTCTCTAGCGCTTCTCTACGCGTTTACTTGGTGAGAGAGCCGAGAGTACTTCGGTAAAACAGTTGATGAACCGTTCGAATTGCGAGACAATGGCTTTCGAAGGATTGCAGAAACGTGGCCAGGAATTGTATCGCCAGAAGAAGTACGAACAGGCTCTCGAATGCTTCAATGCAGTAAGTCACCTTCAGAAACCCGACAGACCTTACTCAGTTTCCCCTAGGCCATCACACCTGGAAATAGGGATTGTGTTGCTGCGCTTGACAATCGAGCTGCAACTCACACAAAGCTTGGCAATTTGCAGGCTGCCCTAAAGGATGGAAGACGTATGATCCAGGAAGAGAGCATCAGCTGTTTGGTATGGTCTATAAGGTTTCTACGTGTTAAATAAGTCATTGATAAAGCTTAGGGATACCTTCGAACAGGGAAAGTGCTGCAGCTACTAGGCAAGGACGACATTGCGCAGGGTATCTACAAATATGGCATCCGAAATGTGCCAAATAGTGATCCAAATTTCAAGGTACATATCACGATGTTATCTACTTTGACACTGATCCTAATAACTCCGAGCAGTTACTAGGAGGTATGCTGGATAAGCTGTCCAAAAGGTGTTCGCCCCCCAATTCGGTCGATCCATTGCTCGTTCTGCCACTTGAGCTAGCAGAAATGATAATGATGCATTTAAGTTTCCGCCAAGTTGTGTAAGCATTGGTGCTAGGTTAGCCTTTTCTATTTGCTGAGGCCTCATTAGAGCAGCAACCCGTGTCTCGAAGTCATGGCGTCAACTTCTTGAAAACGTACCCAGCTTGTGGAGCGAGCTGAACTTCTCAGCGGCTAGTAAGCCGGTGACTGTCGGCGCTGTTCAATCGTACATTAAGCGATCCAAAGGGACAGTTACTGGAGCAACATTCCATCGATTTACGTATAAAAACAACGATGTTCTAAAATGCATCACGACGCGTTGCAAAGACTTGTACAGTTTGATTATACCCGTGGGCTTTACCGGAGCGTCACTGCTTAAAGCTGCTCCTTTCGCTAAAAATTTGAAGACTCTCATCGTTGGACAGGGCTGCGAGGTCACTCTTGATACTGTAAGCCGAGTTCTTGCAATATGCAGTCAGTTAGTACGAGTTGACTTTCTCTCTGTCTGTCGAGGTCGCTTCAGTCCTTCATGGGCTGGTGACCTGACAAAAATACGTACACTGGCACTCAACACTAGTAGAGGAGCCGGAGATGCCGGAGGAGAACTAAACATGGTTAGTTCTACGCTATTGTCCTCTACTTTTACATATTTGATGAATTTTAGGATGCCCTCATCGAGCAGATCCCGAACGTTAAGAATCTGAGCCTCCAAAATTGGAGTCGGCTTGGCACATTGGAAGGCCCACAATTCTGTAGCTTGGAACAACTCCAAAGCCTCGATATCGCCAGCATGAGCCTGCGAGTTTTCCCCCTCTTGCCACCATCACTACAGAAGCTAGTGATGTTTGGCTGCTTTGAATGTAACCTGGGATCCGCCCAGAGTCATGATAACATCGTCGACAGCAATATGTCTAATTTGACTAGCCTTTCGATGGCCAATGTGACTACGCTGCACCCTCTTAGCTTGTATGCTTTGCTTGAGTCAAATAAGGGGAATCTCAAAGAATTGAATGTAAACGGTTGCCATGAAGTTGATTCGGCATCACTTTCACTACTGGGCAAAGCCGGCTACCTGAAGGAGGTCGTCTCGCTGGACGCAGGAAATTGCAACATCGATGACGGAAGCGTAGAGTCTCTTATGGCGTACGTCCCGCGCCTTCGATACTTGGCTCTTGAACGTACGAAAATCACAGGCGTTGGAGTAAAAGCCGCGGTGCTGAAACCTCAAGACAACCTGGCGCATCTTTTCATCCACAATTGCCAAGACGTAAGCCGAGATGCTGTCGAATTTGCGAGGGCACGAGGCGTGAAAGTCGATTACTACTTTCCAGACGTTTCACGCAGTGGTAAGAGAGTCAGACTAGAATAGAAGCACTGTGGGATTATCGGAGCTTCGCTCTGATTCCTATCAAAATACAATATGCCGCCAAACCTTGACAAGCTCATCCTTTTCAACAGCACAAGCTATGACGTGAAGAAGCGGATTTTATTCAACTTCCACGCTTTGCAGAGTATTTATGAATGTCCTTCTGCAGGTTTTCCTGTTGTGTGCGGACTAAATCCAAGATGTCATTGCACTCGGGTAGACCACTACAAACCTTCTCGACATACAACATCTGAGCGTATACACTGAGAAGTTGGTTCGGAAGCCACTAAGAGAAAGTCAGAATTATGACGGTTAGCCCTGACAGGTAGCCTACCAAAACTATGGGACTGCCGCCAGTGGCGGTAGGATGTGCTGATTTCTTCAAGATGTATTCTCTGGTGAAGCACCAATGCCGAAAACGGAAGTCCCGAATTTGATTTAGCGCATGCAGGTAAAGCACTATGAGCCAGTTTATGTTAAACACTGCGAACGAGATCATGAATGCGAGGAGTCGTACCTGCGGAAGTTCTGTCTTTCATGGCATATTCCCTCACTCGAATGTCTCGGGCTCTGTCTTTAACCCACTCTAAGAACTCTCGATGGTTTCCCGGGCGATAAGAACGGAAATCTACGAGGATCTCTGTAAGAGGGGTATCCGGCATCTCGATCTCCAGAAGATTGTCGCAGAGTGGGATCTGTGTCTCTTTAGCGTTTCTCATAGGTGGAATAGACGTTGGAAAATATACCATGCTGTCATTCGCACCGCTCTCGCCTCGGAACGACATCGGCTCCTCGCTGACACCTTCATAGACTACGCCGTGAGGAAACATCGATTGGCCCGTGATGCCAAATATAAAAGTGCGAAAGCTGTTGTAGTCGCCAGGCATACTCTTCTTCCACATACCTCGCGGACAAATGTCAATTTCATCAGTCTAACCCTATTGTTTAGCATCCACACAGAGATCTGAACTTACCATCCATTACCCGGTTAACCTCAACCATTGCTTTGATGACTAGCTCCAACCCTGCGTCGAAAGCCTTCCTATCATCGTTGCCGCAAGCGGCAAGTGTATTGACTGCTCCTTCGACCAGAGGACCGGAATTCTTGACCATATCAACATGTACGAGGACGAAGCCTGCCTCTGAGCTCGAAGGGTTTAGACCTTTTTCGAAAGCACGCACTAGGCGAAGGTTCGAGTAGTCCATACCGACACTTGGTTCGGCGAGGCAGTAATTGAAGAGAGCGTACGAGCCAGCATATTCCATGAACGGCTTGAATCCGGATCTGCCACGAATTTGAGTCGTTACGATATGTATACAAGTGTTGAGAAGTTCTTAGGCGACAGATGGAGTACGCTGATGAAGGAGATGAAACGAGCAGCAAACAGAACAGGCGGACAATAACGGCGACATCGACGTGCAATACTCACATCTCCGCCACCTTGGCCAGAGGCCTCGCAATACATGCTGGCAACCGCTGCCTCCCTAGTCCATACCCCTCACCCCTTACCCACCGCTCATGGCACGGCTCCAAGAGGTAGGCGCTCGCTACGAAAGAATAATCCCTATACAGAGCGCATACCATCCTCAAGTCTTTCTCTACCTCGTCAACATTCTCTGTTAGATCAGGCAACTCCCTTAAGACGGTCTCTCCAAATGTGAACGAAGCTAACAAGCCCAGCTTTCCTTCGATGGTTACCATGGGCATACGGGCAAGTAGCGAGCTCAGGGCTGCGAAAGAAGCGGGGAGCTTGGTTGGTGGGTCACTGAGAGGAAGAAACCCACGAGGAATGGAGACGGTGAAGGGAGGAAGAGTAGAGATGGTGGAGGAAGGAGGGAGAGTGGTAAGGAAGGGGAAGCTTTCAGGGGTATTCATGGAGCCCATTGCTTCAGAAGACGTTAGATCAATGCGGCAAATTTTCGTGTCAAAGTGAAGATTGATACCAAAGAAGGAGCGAGAGGACCGGACGTCTGCGTCGACTATATACCTCGTGGCCGGAAGGTTTCCGGCCTTCCCCTCCATTCCATGGCGGGCGCCAACTGAACGGGGCAGGTGATGATTGCAGTGGCTGAACGGAAGCATTAATTCATACGAGATATCAATGCTGGCGGGGGACTGGTTGATGCTAGTATCCCGGTTTCCTGCGATGCTCCCATACTATCTCACCTACTCGATGGCGTTCTTACGGCTTCAATCATATCCAGAGAAAATATCGATACTCGGCTGAACTAAGACGACCTTTTGTAGGTTCCTTTGCAATGAGTTGTCTGTTTGGCAATTAGTATCTCGCCGTCTTGCCGTCTGGATCATCATAGACGAGGTCTTAATTATTTCGATGAGGGTAGCGCGTAGAAACCCTAAGATACTAGCTTAGCGCTAAAGGCCGGTATAAATTCCGGCCAAACGCTGAACCTTCGTTTTCTCATACATTCTACTCTCCCCGCCAAATAATATATTCAAATTTCATGGAACTGCGAGCTGGACATGAACGGCATAGTCCCTATTCTCAGCTCGCCAGGATGCTTCTATCCCACAGCTAGGTCCAAATCTTTTTACAAAGATTTCATGTGTCTCAAGGCACTTTGCTTGAATACTTGGATGGCAATGTAGCAGTACCAGGAGTGGCTGAAAGTCAGTAAACAACAACCGATAGCCCGGCACACCAGGTCAAATATCAGACTCAGGAATTGACAATTTGAGTAGAGAAAGTCCGGTTTGGTCAGCTCCGTATGTCCCTTTTACCCAGCACTTCTTTTATAGATTCTTTTGCTGGGGTTGCACCTTCTTGTCGTCTTACAATGCTAGGAGGAATATGGAAACCACTGGTTGCATAGTAATAATTGTATCGTTGCTCCTATACCGTCATCGTTATGCATGCTGCCTATAGATTTTTCTATGAGTATTCAACAGCTTTTTGCTTGTTGAGAACGGTCTTCTGGTTTTCTAAATCTACCTTTTACTGTCATGGACAGTATCTGCTATGGGTATCGTTCTTTTCGGTCTTTACTAAAATACGAGACCCGCCACTCGATTAGTATTTGACCAACTATTATGCCAGCAATATCTCGAGTCTCTACTTGTAGGATTGTTGGCTAACGTCTTGTGCTCTGTACGAATGAGTCGGAATGAGTTGGGTACCTCGATTATTCTACCGCCTTAGAAATCCTGAGCATCTTGAAAAGATATCGAGGGCTGCCCGTTATCCCCATACATCGATATGAGGCCATTATCTTTTCCGACGTTTGCGTTACCGTGCCGTACGTCAGAGGTGATAGGGCTGGCCAGACTTCCGATCCAATGACATGCATAGAACTCGTTGTTCGTTATCCGCACAGTCATACATGATGATACATGTCACACCCACTTCATCTTCATCTGCTGATGAGGGCTTACCCGTCTCCTGCGGTACAACGTGACCAGTGAAACGTCGCAATCTCGGTTGTTGGAAGTAGACGACGAGAGACAGGATATCAAAGCTGCAGGTATTACTGTGCACTCGTACATTGGCGCTTCATAATCATGCGGCTCTGCTACTACAATTGGCGAGCAAGACAAACGACAGGAAACCAACGAGACGTGCGCATCATAACAAGGCCCACTGTCTGTGAGATTAGACCACGGACACGAGGACGGATACATCATGGTGGCACCTCACAGCTCACCAATCTGCTCCTGTTGTGTTCTTGGTGTTCTTGATGTTTCGAGCATAAGAGCAGCAGTAAGATTGTGATGACTGGCTCTAACAATTCAACCGGTACCTAGCAAACGATTGAGGAATCCCAACATGTGACTTCGGGGGCTGATAATCAGCGCGTGCAGGAGTTGAAGCGTCTTAGCGGGGGGTTGTAGCGATACCCATACAAGTTGCAGGCTGAGCTTTCCCCCATCCAATCATCCAACCCGACGAAGATGCGACGGTGACTGCGGCTAGCAGGGGTGTCTCATGGGCTTCCCACTACCGAATCCATTCTCAGGTAGTCTGCGTCATTGTGCGTTCCTCGGGCCCGCTAAGGTACCTTAGCGGGATATCTTGCGATCCCTGCGATTGCTTTCCCCTTTTTGTAGATAAAGTACCTACTTACCTTACCAATCAACCCAGTGACCAGTGACCAGTGACCAGCTGTAATAATGAATGATTTAATACGGTATGATTTAATAAGGGATGATTTATTACATGCCTCCTGCGAGTCACAGCTCGACCACCTGTCAATTCATTTCTCTGTTGCCTCTTTTGCCTCCGTCTTTCCCCCGCTTTCGAGTCGTACCCGTAGCACACTCGCTTGACTGTTCCGCTCCGTGGATAACCGGGGTTAAAGAATTTAGCCTTCACCCTACAACCTTCCCCTGCGGACCCTGACCTTCACCTTCAAACCTTCTCTTGCAGTTGCATCCACACACTTTCCATTGCTCCTTGAAAAGTGATCATCAGAGAAGTACTCACTTCTACTGCCTACTTCAGCTTGGCAAGCTCCCAGCAGTCTTTCTTCAACCATCACCATTCTTGCCCATCGGCTTTTTCCTGCGCTCTACGTCACTTGGTCTCAGAAGCGGTGAAACGCTCGACGATCCTTGACAGAGAATCGGTGCGAGCGCCTTCACTTTGGGAAAACTATCAACATCAAGTGACAGTGACTCTTCCAACAAGAGGTAGACCCTGCTGTTGGAGTTATGAGTCCCTTATCAGGATCCCTCGACTTAACACCCACACCTTCAGAACCTCCTTTCACCATCAGCATCACAAGCGCGCCTTCAATCTGTGACCCCGAATCCAACCCTTCGTCAAACACTTCATCAGACATGTCCGACAGCGAACCCAAACGTCCATCCTTGGTCCGAGCATTGACGCGTCCCAAACTCGCCTCCCGCAAATCCAGTGGCACCAACATCGTACCACGCGATCACCCTGATGTCGAAATACAAAAAGAGTCGTTCCCGGCCGATGATGCGCGAGCCATGAGTCCACGTCGTTCGACCTATGAGACTGAGAAGTTGGGGCTGGATACCAGGAAAGCGGTTCAAAGGTACGATCGATGCGCGTGATGAGGCAGCTATGGATGGGTTGATGACTGACGGGTTCACAGGCACGCGAAGAATCTACAGTCCGGACTCAATGCTCTGGCGGAGAAGATTGAACTGGTCAAGTCGGACCACGAGAGGCTTGAGAAGCAGAATGTTGCGCTACAAGACTACATTGGCGGTCTCACCCGCAGCATGTCCAACACCGCCATCACTTCCACCAAAGCAAAGAAGTAAAATCGGACGCTCCACCTGCATCCAACCTTTCTGTATTCGGCATGACCCAGGCATGCCACCATTTATGCTTCAGCTACCTACCAGCATTTGTACAATACCAGCATTTTCCAGCCAGCATTATTTACCAGCCCTTGCGCGATCCCTCTATTCCTCCAGCATGGCGCTATCTCCAAAGGGCGGACGGTCGGCAAGCTTTCCCATTCAACGAGCACACAGCACTTGCTCCAATTCCATCGATGGCGTTTCAGACTCGACACAAGCACAAGAGGGGTGTCGATTGCTTTCAGCGACGAGATACCAACTATTGCGTTCCTATTACTTAGCTGCCTTTTCAGCTAAACGTAGCACAACTGTACAGTTCTTGCCACTAACGAGGAAATTCCTCCAAGCAACAATTTCAACCTTGGTGCTCGTTCTCACTTTTTTAATTTTCCTGATGTACTGTACCCACCACCAAGGCATACCACGCATCAGACCCACTCCACCAGCAACGCATCCATGGTAAGCGTAAGCGAAGGCGTCCCTAACTTCTAAGGCTTGAAGTCTAAACCATCCCTAAAGTATTCCCTGTTAAGGTATTTTCCATTCCCCAGTTCCCCAACACACCACTTTCCCAGATCTAAATACAGAACACCGATCCACCATCCAGCATGACCTGCCACCACTGCCGCTAAAAGGCTTGTTCCGCACAACTGGAGAAAAAACCGATGCTCTGCCCCAATCATTGCGACACTGTACACACAACGGAGTTTTTCGTACTCTCCCATCTTTCCCCACCACGCCCATCTCGCTTCTCTTATTTTGTCCCTCTGCGTTCCGCTCCCCCCCCAAACCGCAAAATTCTTCAACCCGCCCGTCTCACTTCCATTCTCAACAACGACTTTCCTCACTTCCCCCCCTTTTTTCTCTCTCCCACTACTACTACTACCCCCATCATTTACTGTACTAACCCTCTCCGCCCCCACTACTACACCTCCTCCTCCTCCCCCGACTTTAGCTCTCCCAAGTATAATCTCGATAGTTACATATGCTAGGGGTGGTCGGTGGTGATGTAGTAAGTAGTATGTATTTTTTTTTTGGGAGTATGGGTGTCATGTCATGTCGGGTTGATATATATATATATAGAACTTTTCTTATGTAGGGCGATCGTCTGTATCATTCGTGGAAGTCGTCATCCATGTTCCGAGTGGGTTTGTGGGATAAGTGGATAGCCGTGTCGTTCTGAGTTGAAGAACCCGAGCGTAGTATGACCACTTTGCCTGTTGGTATTGGTGAGTGAAAAATGGGTTTCGCTCTGGAGCCTTGGAGGGACAAATTCCCCGGATGGGACATGAACTAGTTTCTGGGTCGATCAACTCGCTTTGCGGAGGGGTCGAAAAGATTGCACGGGTCTTTTGGTGCGGTTCGTGTGGTCATCCGGGGTGCCGCAGCATGACGGGGGCGTGGCTGCGTCGATGGAGCAAGTGATTCGGGCGGGTTTGTGGCCTAAAGACTGACTCTAGGACCCACGCCGTGTTCGTCCGGTTCATTTCATGATTGTGCCATTTCGTTGACCCTTTAGCCTTCTCCCTCTCCTTGGTTCTCATCTTTCCTCTTCCTCTCCCCAATCCACCCCCCGGTAAACAACACCGCCGGCACAGCACTAACCACGCTCCAAACCCCCAAACTCCAACACGTCGTCCCCCACCCAGCGGTCCCCGTCACGAAACCTCCCCAAAGCGGCCCTACCAACATGCCCCCCGCAAACGCGGTATTGAACAATCCGTACGCTTGCGCGTACGCGCCCTTGGGTCCGAATTTTCCGGGCTGTGCCTTTTCTTGCGCTGCGACTTCGTAGGTGATTTCGGCCATCAAGGGGGTCATGACCATTGTTAGGGCGAAACCTAGCAAGCCTAGTAAGGCGCACATGAGGACTATTTGACGGATTCCTGGGTGGGAGACTAGGAGTAGCAGGACCAGAAAGGGCGTTGCGAGGAGGAAGCCGAGGAAGGTGGGAAGGCGAGGGCCGTGCCGGTCGGCGTAGGCTCCGATGAAGGGCGCGAGGAAGGAGGGAAGGACGAGGGGGAGGAAGATGAGGCCGGCGCCAAGGGAGTGCCATCCGAACAGGTGACTGACGCGGAGGGGGATGATGGCGTCCCAGGCGGTAAGGAGAGAGGATTGCACGAGGGTGCAGTAGAGGGTGGAAAGGAGGCGGCGGGAGGAAAGAAGGGTAAGAATTGGAGGGAGAGAAGAGGATTTGGGAGAAAATGGGGGATTGGTGCTCGGAAGGCGGGCGATCGGGAGAGGAATCGGAGATTCTGAAGTCTTGGGGTTTGCTTCTTTTTCTTTTTCTGAGTCGCTTACTGAAGGTGGTGGCGTACTAGTTTCCTCCACTTTTGATTCGTCCTCCGCAATCCATTTCTTTGCAACCTTCTTCTCCACCAAAGCCACCCGAAGGACAATATCCAAGATGATCAAAGCAAACGCCATATAATAAACAGGGTAATATCCTCCTCGCGCATATACCACCCCTCCCAGCAACGGCGCCACCAGGACCGCCACACTCATGCTTATACTCACATACCCCATCACCTGCCCAATCTCTTCCTGTCCAGCAGTATCAACCAGCAGCGCCAAGCCAACCGTCCATACTATTGCAGCTGAGATGCCCTGCAGCAGGCGGCCGATAATCAATAAGACAATGCTGGTGCCCAGGCATAGCAGCAATGTCGCCCCACCGAGGGCTAGGAGGCCGAAGAGAAGTGGAAGGCGTCTCGACGACGAGTGATCAGCGAGCCATCCACAGACTGGGGAGGAAGCGAGTAGAGCAGCGCCGTAGACGGCCAAGAGAACTGAGACCCAGTGCTGAACATCTTTCTCCTCGACGCCACAGCGGACAGTTAGGGAAAAAGGTATTACTGGCACGATAATGCCATAGAGGAAAACATCAGTAAAGACAGCAATGCAGATGGTACTCAGAATGAACCAGGTGGAGGATCTGTGTTTAAGCAGACGAGGCGGGTTGGAGACACCGCGCTTTTGCCCGGCTAGGATGTCTCGAGTGGGTACGGGCATCTGTATGTACAAAGGATCCGAAGAGAAATACTAAATGTAGAGAACTTTATGTACTAGAGCAAGGACTTCAAAACAAGTCAAAACATTAAATATGTACAATCTCCTACCATTCCATGTTTATTTACTTTCTAGATTTTCCCCTGGTTGAGGGGAGGATAAGGTGATGACGATATTATCGGACATGCATGCCTGATCAGGGCTAGGGCTTCTCGCTTACTTTATCTCCTAGCGGCTTTTTACTCCAGAGTACCACGTGATTACCTTACTTCGTAGGACATACCTTTTCTCACTGAAGGAACCGTAGATATCGTCGTGACTGTCGATATTCATAGTGGGAGGACCTGTTCTCTACCTACGCATACCGTAATATGACCGGCTGACAGTCCTGAATGTCTTGAACGAGGCTAACATGATTATGATATGCAACCTGGCTAGCGCTGAGCTCTGCTGCTGGCTTGGATATCTAAGCATATGTTTCCTTCAATCAAAAGCTGCTATTATATACCTATAAATGATCATTAGTGTCGTGATAGCAGGAAATTCATGGTAGGTACTTGGGTGCAGCAGCGGGAGTGGTAAAGAAATCATTCAATACTGGATATTTGAATTGAGGTGGATGAGCGCGTTGAGCTCTAATCCACTTCACAAGATGGAACCAATGATGCATTGAGGTTTGTTCCGCGTCGTTTCTATCTCGTCCAGCAACCGACTGAACCCCTGCTCGTTTCTGAATCCTTTGTCTTCTCGAACTTAAATCAACCGTCTCTTTGGGGTGAATAGATCTCCTGAGTTTATCTTCTTCAGTACCTTGCCAATCATTGTCAGGATCAGAATGGGAGACTCCAGCCACAGAAACCCCTCTCCTCCACCCCAGTGAAACCGTCCAGATCACAGTTGCAGCAGGAGCGAAGACAATCATTGCCGCAAAACTTTCGCCCGAGCCTTCAACTCAAGGCCCTACTTCTACTCCAGTCACCGCTATGGACACCACTAGTGCTCCGGTCAGCTCTCAACCGTTACTGCAAGAGACTAACACCCCACAATCTTTCGAACCTTCCAACCAGAAACCCGAAGTAGCCGATGGTCTTCGGCTCCTCATTTTCTAGCCTTGTCGGCACTACTCGATCGGTCAGGTGTGGCCTTTAGAGAGATTCTCAAGACAACTGACTAATACACCAAATAGAGGCCTTCCTCCCACCACAGCCCATGCCTTTAGCACCATCCTACGAAGCCACATACAACAAGCTTGTACTGTCAAGAACGAGTCGCGTCTTGGCGAGGGAGGAACGATTGTCTTATAACATGTTATCAAAAAATACTTAGGGCTGTTGTAGGTTGGTCAAACATAGGTAGTCTTCTAAAAAATACGTGGGAAAGCTGCCTTCAGTATTATGTGGTCCAGTGCTCGTATGTGACTATACTGAGATTCAGCTCCTCCTAACATAAGGTGACATGAACATACATTGACCAGCCCCTCATTGTTTCACTAGGAAGACGTACCCCTTCTCAATATTCGCTCTGGTCTACGTGGTGCTATTTCACCCCCGCCATAGGTGATGATTTCCATAATTTCTCTGCAGATTAGTAAGAACGGTGCTCTCATGCTTTGCTAAGATTCTAATTGTCGAGGGGTTCAGGTGGTTGGCGCAGCCTTTAAGAGAGACGTGCAGCCAGTTGATTATCTGTCTCAGGGCTGGCTTTGTAATGCGGGAAGCATGGCCCTTGATGTCTTGGAAATTGTTCTTCTGTCCGATCTGTCTCTGACGATCTTTGTCGACAATCGAATGGAGGCTAGATCAGCAGGTCATCGCTATGTCTCCAGTTTGCGGAACGGCCTAGAAGATTTGGATACTATTAAGGACGTGACAGAAGCTTAGTGGTCATGTGATCTTGGGGGAACGATGGCCTGCTGCCGACAGCAGAAGATCGAAGTTTTCTGAACAAAGAAGCAAACTTCCAGCACAATATATATAGAAGTCAAATCCCACAATTTTTTGTAATATATCAAAAACTACAGCATCCTCATATCCGGTTTCCAAAACATTATAACACAGAATATGTCAATTAGTACCTCACAAAGCCGCCTCAATGCATTCATTACCTCCACACCAGCTTCCGAACGTCGTATCAGCTTCCTTAATGAGTTCTCTCAAGTTGATCTTGTCAAAGCCTTTAAAACTGCTTGTGAGCACTTTGAATTGCTGAACAAGAGGCACTCTTCCTTGGTTGAGGAATTCCAGCATCTGGAGAATCAAATCGTTCCAGATGACGAGTTTATGGGTTTTCTGATGCACACTTTAGAGGGTGAAGAATTCATTGAGGCTTTCTGCGGTCGTACTGGTAATGGAAAAATTGAAGGCTTGAAGCTGGAAGATCTCAAAGAAGATATTATGAGTTGTTGCAGGATCATGGATAAGCTTTTTTCGGATATTGAAGAGCTCGATGGGCCGGGAGGGTTAGTTGCGAAAGGGAGAGTGAGGCACCCAGGAAGGGTTAGACCCGACCCTACGGGAGGCCAGGCGCCAAGTGGATAGTGACAGCCTATGAATCCATTGCACACTTGCTGTATGGCGTTTGTTAAACTGTGGTAATGCTGAGGCTAGGATTATGAATCGTGGCTGTTGCGTCTACTGCGTCTACTGCGTCTACTGCGGCTATTATCTGTGGCTTTACTTGAGCATCAGGTTGAGATACTCGTGAAGCTCTGAGTGACCATAATTATGACATTTGAAGCATGAATACGTTCTAGACTGTATCTAAGTCAGAACACTTAACAGTATGACGAGCATTGACGATTTGTTCAAGGTAGATAACTTTAATAAGCGTTCCCTCCGTACATGCTAAATATTTTCTAGAAACCCTCACTGCCGAGCAACAAGCGCAAATTAGAGCCAGCCGGAGATGCTCGTATGGGAAGACCATCGAGATGATAACGAACATGGCTGACTAGCCTTAGATGAAGTTTACAAGGCAAACAAGACCAGCGCGAACGGAGATGTCAAATCGAATGGACGAGCGACAGTGGAGAACGAGGAAGGCGATGATGGGGTAGCAGGCCCCGAGCTACCGCCTGACTTCGAGGAGGAGGTTGTAGATGATGAGGAAGGACGCTTCTTTGGAGGCGGCATAACAGACGATACAGCGGAGGTGCTAAACTTCATCGATGAAAGAGACAAGGACGATATAGTAGGCTGGAAGCTGTCCACAAGAAGCTTTACGGCTTGACTGACCCGAGCTTTTAGAAGTCGGAGAAGATCGACTCCGCATGGTTGCGAAAACTTGCCTTAAACTTCGAGAAAAGGATATCCAAAAACACCGAGCTGCGAAGCAAGTTCGAGGACACACCGGAAAAGTATGTGCGGGAAATTTATAGCAATTGGTGGGTCTGGTCTGACTTCAAATCAGGTTCATGGGCTCAGAAGCAGATCTAGATGCAGATATCAAGGCCCTATCAATTCTTTCTGAACACCCAAACCTCTACGAAGAGTTTGCGAAGCTGGGCTGCGTCTCTTCTCTGGTGTCATTGCTATCTCACGAGAATACTGATATCACTATTGACGCAATCGAGATCATCAACGAACTTACGGATGAGGATGTTGAAGCCGAACAGGCGCAGTGGGACGCGCTTGTCGATGCAATGGTAAGCTGATATGAGAATCCTGTTTCTTTTCGTACTCTAACAAATCTTTAGCTCGAAGCAGATCTTCTCAACCTCCTTTACGAGAACATTTCGCGCCTCGACGAATCCAATGAATCTGACAGAGCCGGCGTCTACCACGTCCTCGGCGTCATAGAAAACCTCTCCTCCCGCCCATCCATCGCCTCCCTTATAGGCACCTCCACCTCGCTCATCAAATTCCTCCTCGCCCGCTCCCAAAAGCCCGAAACTCCAGTCACCCAAAATAAGCAATACGCCGCCGAAATCCTTGCCATCCTGCTCCAATCTTCTCCCGCAAATCGCTTGCAACTCATCGAACGAGACGGCATTGACACGCTTCTTCAACTCCTCAGCCCATACCGAAAACGCGACCCCGCAAAAAGCACAGAAGAAGAAGAATATGTCGAAAACATCTTCGACTGCCTAACCTGCTGCCTGGACGCCACCCCCGGAAAATCCAGATTCGTCGACGCCGAAGGCATTGAGCTTTGCCTAATCATGCTCCGTGACGGCAAAATGAGCCGCCCCCGCTCTCTGCGCCTGCTCGACCACGCCCTCGCTGGCCCCAATGGCTGCCCATGCTGCCAGAAACTCGTCGAAGCAGCAGGCCTGAAACCAATCTTCAGCCTGCTGATGAAGAAACACGATCATCAAATGACAGAACACCTCCTCGGTATCCTATCATCCTTGCTACGCTCCCTACCCGCCGACTCCGCCGAGCGGATACGTCTACTCGCTAAATTTGTCGAGAAGGATTACGAGAAACTGAGCCGCCTCGTCCAAATACGGCGTGACTACGCCTCCAGACTCTCCACCATCGACCAAGCCATCACTGAGGAACGAGTACGTCTCTCCCCCGAAGAACAAGACGACCGCGCAGACGCTTGGTTCTCGCGCCGGCTGGACGCCGGCTTGTTTTCTTTACAAACCGTAGATGTGATACTAGCCTGGTTAGTCGCCGAGGACAGCGGCGCGAGAGCTAAGATCCAAGATCTGCTCGCTGAGCGGGATGAGACCTTTGAGGATTTGCGGAAGACGCTGAGGGAGCAGCTTGAGGGGATGGATGCGAGGGGGAACGATGAGGATGGGGATGGGGATGGGGTGGTGAAGGATATGTTGGGGACGTTGGTGGGGTTTTTGGAGTAGCCTGTATTACGTATATGTCCGTGAAATGGGTAACAAATAATTACCAACAACATCCATCCATCCATTCATTCATTCAAACAGCAGCGTTAAAGAGTAAATTGACGTCGTACCGTATGTAACCTACATATGTACAACCTCCACCCCCTCACCTACCCTGACCACCTGGCGGGACTGCCCGCTTAAAGTCCATATTGCCTTGGGTATGACCGTATTTACCCAACCACGCCAGCCAAAAAGATGCGGAATGCGCCTGCCTTCCCCCCTATGCACCTTCACTCATCGAAGCATCAAAAACCCCTCTCTCCCTCTCCGTCTTCTCCCCGTTTTCCCTGCCCTCTGCCCTCTGCCCTCTGCCCTCTGCCCTCTGCCCTCTGCCCTCTGCCCTCTGCCGTCTTTCTCCCTATCCATCCACCCAACGACAAACCCTCTCATTCCTTATCCTTATAAAACTTCCTCATAATCAAATGCAAAAACAAATTCACACTAACCCTCACCTCCCCGCCCCTCGCAAAAAACTCCAAAAACTGCGTGCCGTTATACTGCGCCTGCAGCAAATCATCCAGGGGCACCTGCGCGCTCGCACCCGGGACGCTGATCGCACCCATGCTGCCCTCGATGCTGAAAACGCCGACTTCGTTGCTGCTGATTGTCAGGTCGATTTGCGCGTACTGGCGCTCCGTGTAGCCTTTCCAGGACACGAGGATGCCGCGGTTTGCCAGGTCTTGGGCGCTGTATTTGAAGGAGCCGAATTTGGGGACGCGGCCGGAGCGGGCGAGTTCACGCTCGTGGTCCCATTGCTTGGTGAAGGGTAAGAGGAAGCGTTTCTTGCCTTTTTTGTTTTGCAGCGTGACCATTGCCTGCTCGATGTAATCGTTGTAGGTCTTGAGCTGCTGTTCGAGATATAGTGCCTGGTCGTTCAGTCGCGCAAGTGTTAATTTTACGCCCTCAAGTTCACGCTGGCGCTGAATGCGCCGGCGGTGCTTGGTGCGAATATCGACGGCGATGGCGTTGAGGAGATCTTGGTAGTAATTGTGGCGGGAGAGGCGGGCGGCCTGTTCGAGTCTTAGGATGTTTTCGAGGGCGGTGCGCTTGAGTTCGGAATATGGCATTGAGGCAATGTCAACAAGGGTGTTGGCTTCGGAGTAAGCGCCACGTTTTCGAGAGCCTGCGGAGAGCTCGTCACGGACCAGGGCGTCCCAGCGGTCCTCATCTTCCATGGTGATGGGCTTGACCATGATCTCCATGAGATTAGCACCGGATTGGACGCGGATTATGTAGAGGACACAACGTTTGGTTTCCATGAAGAGGGCTTTTATCTCCGCATCAGGGTCTAGTATTTTGGATCAGCTTCGAAATCCTCTTAGTGAACGAACAAAGGTGTGACATACCTTCTACATCGTGCAGTTTCGGGTTTAGAGTAAGACAGATTTCGGAGGTGCTGACATTCATAAGCTCATTCTCGTTAGTCTTTGCGCTGCCGAGCTCGCGGATCGCATCTCGTAACATATCATCTTGATTCGGGCAGATGTTCATTGTTTCGGCGGCAACTAAATGATGTACTGAGAAGATATCTGCCATTTTTATGTATAGAGTGGGCTTTGTACGTGCGTAAAGATCGTTGAACTCATCGATATCGAATTGCGTTTCAGCGTCTGGAACAGCAATCACTGTAGAGGAATATCGTCAGTAGGGTTCTTAGAATACTTGGTTGAAACTCGCTACTTACGATTGCCCCAGATCTCTCCAAGCCGCTCGATAGATTCCCCAACATAACTGTTGAGAGGCTGCAGAAAAACATTCTCGCTACCGAATAGTCTTCCTGCAGCAACTTGGCCAAGCACCTTTGCCACCTCGTTTATATTCCTCTTGTGCATTTGCGAAAGACCCCGGTCTATGGATCCGGCCTTTTCTGGCTCAAGTAGGCCAGGTTGGAGGTAGCTTTTCCATATCCAGTGACCAACGATTTGCAGAATGTGGCCTTGCTCATCATGCTGGAATCTCGAGGTAAGGTTTTGAAACATCTGCTGTGCAATGTATCTAACTCCAAATGGCATTTTGTGCAATTGCTCCTCCAGTGCGGTAAAGAACTGATCAGCAATATCTCGGAGATCCTGAAGATGGGCTATAAAAGTCCTCTTTGTCTCTGGATCCCGAATAGCCTCTTCTCGAGCAATGTCGGGACTGCGGTGACTTCTTTGGCCGGAGCGTAATTGCTCGTTCTCAATAGAAGAAAGGTAGATCTGCATTGGATCACTTTCGAGGTCTAACTCGGGGTTCTCAATAACATTTTCCTTGATAATTGGGCCTAGGATGTCACGCATATACTTGCGGTCCCGCGGTGACTTGATGTACGCACTGAAAAGCTTCGCCCAAAAGATGTTACCTCTCAGATATTCCTGGATCGAATGACAATTGTCACTCTCTTCCTTCATGGATCTTACGATGAGTTTGATCAGATAGTATTCTTCTCTTCGCTTCTGCGCGTAACCGAAAAGACCCATCATCAAGTGTTTGATTCGTTCGCATTCTTTCTCGGCATATGCTTGTTCTCTGAATCTCCTAAATAGTCGGGCGAGGTACTGAGGCTGCGTCTGTAGCACGAAAAAAAGCTCTTGATAGTGTTCTAATTTTCTTCTTGAGTTCTTGTTGAGCGCCTTGAGATCGAAAGGATCTTTGGAAGAAATTTCAGTGTTCGTAAGTAGGCTTCCGGCGACACCACCGAAATGCTTTTGATGTTTCACAACCTCATCCAGAGTAATCTTGTTTTTCACGAGGAGGGCAATCTTGATGTCTAATTGAGTGATGTACTGATCTGCCATTTCGTTCTGCCGGACATGCTGTACCACCGTTTTCCTGAGCCTCTCAAACTCTACTTCCTCGTCGAAGTCGAAGTCGCTGTCGTTCAAGAGATGTACGAAACCCTTGACAGTGCCAACCGGTGGGTTGTTACCACTAGTCAGGCTCTTGTATGCTTCGCCCTGCAATCTTCCTCTTATGTAACTTTGTACCTTGACGACCTTCTCCATGTTTTGCTTAAAGAACCGTTGCTTTTCTGCGAACTTCCCGCGAACCAGCTTGCCCCGGATGGCAGCTTGCACCTCTGCTATGACAGATTCTTCGTCCTCAAGTTGGCTGAGCAAACCGCCAATATCTGTTCTTAGCAGCATTGCCCGGGATAAAGCCTGCAAATCGATGAGCTCTGGTGTGTTAGATAGCAAATCCTCATGTAAGTCATGCAGAGTTTGTCGAAGCAAAAATCCGCGAGAGGAAGCTAGAAGCGCAGTAATCATGGGTGTCTGGTTCCTCAACGCTTGAAGATCGGCGAGATATCGTATACGGAAAAGGTACGCGCGAGACGCAGCTTGTAAGGCTACATTCTGCACATCTACTTGGGATAGGGAGGATTTGATCTGATTGATCTCTTCTCGTACGAATTTCCCACGAATCCTGGCTTGGAGTCTAGATGTAGCATGTTGATGATTACGAAGCTGAATCTTGGTTTCCTGTAGCTTGTGTCGGAAAAGGCTCCCCCGTGAGGCTGCCTGTATTGAGCACCATAGTCCAGTCAAATTCTCAAGCTTTTGCGTTTGATCTGCCATGAACGATCTAACAGAAGCCCCTCTTGACGCAGCCTGAAGTTTTAATATCATACCTTGAGTTTGCTGAAGTCGGTATTTGTCGTCTTGAACCCTTCGGCGCTGCAACGTTCCCCTTAGAGCGGCTTGGAGGCTTTCCACGCTCGTCTGAGCATTCCTGGTCTGCTCAAATTGTTCGCAGACTTCGTTCCTCCGTAAAGCGCCACGAATGGCTGCCTGCAACTGTCGAACGCCAAGCTCTTCTCTTCGTGTGCAAGACTCGATAATTTGAATTTCTGCTCGAGCTCTTCTAGCCCTGATCAAGCTCTGGAGGAAGGTAATTTCGCCCTCTTTGCTTTTCCACATATCTTCGTTGCCTTGCTGTCTATTTCGACATACAAAACCTCGGGCAGCGCTTTGAAGGTTGACCGCGAATTGTTTCATGCTCAGCCGGTAGTCGAAAACCTGCCTGGCCCAATCACCCCGTATGATAGACTGCAGCTCAGCCAACGTTTCTTCCGACTCCCAGAGGCTCTGCATCGTTTGACCAAGCCCCACTCGCACGGCAGCACCTCTCATTTGAGCCTGAAGGTCAAGCACCATAGCTTCCTTTTCGCCCAGTTCTCTCGCTATCCTTTCCTCCTCCGACTCAACAGGCTCTGGTTCCGGTTCCGGTTCCGGCTCTGGCTCAGCACCAAAACTTGCCCCCATACCCGAGAAGCTCGGCATGCTGATTCCGGCCTTGTCTAAACCTTTCTGCATTTCCTCCAATTCGTGGTGTTCGAACTCCAATTGCCCAACCAGATTGCCGATCCGGAACTCTACTATGCCCTTTCTATACAGTAGCCAAGATAGTGCATGTATACAATAGATGACCTTTGGTATATTCTTCTTCTCGTAAAGATCAATCAATTCAAAGCGAAACAGCTCGGGCAGCTCCACGTCGGCGAGGAAGCGGAAAAACTGCGCAATATTATCTGAATGGCGGAATTGGAGTTTGGGATGTCGAAAGATGCGAATAGGATGGTTTGAGTTCAACGCCTGAACGATTTCTGCCAGCGTGACGCCATCTCGCAAAGCCTCCTCCAACTGTACAATGGGAGGCAACGTCTTATGTATGATATCCTCTACCCATTCCTTTGCTTCTCCAATGTGGCACAGATACTCGTATGCCTGAAGGAATTGTCTTTGCTTGTCCATCCAATTCCTGTCTTCCCATGCATAGCTTCTACGATTGCTGACCGCCGCTGAGCCCTTACTTCCCCTTGTAGAATCCGTGCGCTTCAACTGTCTTCGACCTTGCAAACCCACAACAGACGGTGCTGGTGAAGCAATGGAAAAGTCTTCGCTGGATCCTTGCTGCGCAAATTTCGAAAGGGTTCTTAGATGATTGGTAGAGGAATTCTTTAAAGTATTCAAATCTGGCGATGAGAAAGCAGGTCCGTGAGGGCTGGTGTTGGCGTGATGCACATGCGGCCTTTGAGATAGCGATGAGCTGGGTGTTACGGAATCTGCTCGACTAAGAACCATTGACTGTGGACGATTTGAATTTGCTGCCATTGACAGAGGAGAATATACTGGTGCATTGTAGTCGAGCTTCGGGGCGTCATTGAAGCTTTGACCCCGTGAGTGCGTGTGTTGAAATTTGTCATATATCGCCGGGGATGAGGCACTTGGAGGTTGAGGTAGTGGCCGTAACGATTGCCGTGCAGATTTGTATCCCCCAGCCGCTCTTGTCTCATGGCTCAACATTTCTCGCCCGGCAGAAGGCCGTGTAGGGGAGGTCTCGCTGATGCCCCGCTTGTGGCCAGACCCCAAATGTTGGTATCCACTGGATGCGGTTGAAGATATCGTGCTTGTACGACTCGGAGGAAACGGATTTGAGGCACTCGAGAGATTGGACGAGGCTGTTGAGGCGTTTGACGAATGTCGCAACGGACTGGACCTGGACACCGGACTTGTCGTATGAGTCTGACGCGGTGGATGATACGACGACATTATGTTAACCAAAGGCAGCCAATAGCATTAGCGCCTCTTGTAGCACTCTTCCTCTGAAATGTGTTGATACTGGAATTGACATTGGTACTCCTTGCCGGCAAATGCGGCCTTCATGTGGCCTATTGCGCTTTCTGGGAGGAGGTCGCGTTGGCTTCTATGACATATCGAACTGACGGCAAATCTCAAGCGGAAGAGAGCAATCGACAGATAGATGGTAAACAGCCGCGCAAGTCCAGCTCGGTAAACTTCAGGGCGTCGATGGTGAGATTTGGTGTTGAAGTAAGCGTGGCAAGGTAATGTCGATAACGTTGGAAACCTGATGTCTCAATGTAAACAAACAGGGATCATGATCCGATAGCACAGTTATGCAGCTAAAACACTAGCGTATTCGCGTCGTCCCACATCCAAACTTCACATGGAGCAGACCGCGATCTTTTTTTTCTCTCTTCTTTTCTTGGGAGAAGGAAACTTCAACCCGTTGACATAAACGTCCCCTACAAAGAACAAGGACTGTCAACTATCACTACATCCAGAAAGAGCAAGACTTATACCATCGCCAATCATGCCGCTGACAAACGGTGATGTTAATTATAGCGCAGCCCAGCTCTTGCCTGGCTCGAAAGCTTGCGATTATACAAAAGCTATAGAGATACTTCATGGCGAGCACTCTGCCCAGGACGGCTTAGACGCAAAGACACTACTAGATTCTCGAGTCAATGGAGGTTTGACTTATAATGATTTTCTTGTACTGCCTGGCTACATCGGCTTCTCTGCAGCCGATGTGATGCTTGATACCCCAGTCACTAAGCGTATATCGCTCAAAACTCCCCTTGTTTCTTCTCCCATGGACACTGTTACAGAGCACTCCATGGCCATCCACATGGCTTTGCTAGGAGGCCTAGGAGTAATTCATCATAATTGTTCGGCAGAGGATCAAGCAGAGATGGTCCGAAAAGTAAAGCGCTTTGAGAACGGATTCATCCTCGACCCGGTTGTTCTTTCGCCAACGACAACAGTCGGAGAAGCAAAGCAGTTGAAGGAAAAGTGGGGCTTTGGTGGTTTCCCAGTCACCGGTAAGTCTTTTTACTGCGTATCCAATATCACTGTATCAACCCTTTCAATGATTAGCACATTCATACATTAACTTTCGTTCATCCAAAACGATCTGATCGTTGTGAGGACAAGCAACTTGCTTAACGTCTGAGAAAGCAAATTCTCAACCGATGATATTCTCTATATCATGGCTGCAGCACAATCGCAGCCTCCTTTCGAAATCGACAGCTAATACGTGTCTACGCTACAGAGAATGGAACTTTGAGTTCAAAGCTCGTGGGAATGATCACATCTAGAGACATCCAGTTCCACCCGTCTCTCGATGAGCCAGTCACTGCCGTCATGACCACTGATCTTGTTACAGCCCCGTCGGGTACTACATTGAGTGAGGCAAATGCCGTCTTGAGCAGATCAAAGAAAGGCAAATTGCCTATAGTGGACTCCACTGGTCAGCTTGTCTCCCTCCTCTCACGTTCCGATCTTATGAAAAACCTCCACTACCCACTAGCTTCGAAACTGCCTCATTCGAAGCAACTGATTTGCGCCGCTGCAATCGGTACACGCCCAGAAGATAAGGATCGCTTGCAGGTATTGGCAGATGCAGGGCTCGACATCGTTGTTCTCGATAGCAGCCAGGGTAACAGCATCTTTCAAATCGAGATGATCAAGTATATCAAAGAAAAGCACTCAGGATTGGACGTCATTGGCGGTAATGTGGTCACATGTGCACAGGCGGCATCTCTGATCGCAGCTGGAGTCGATGGTTTGAGAATCGGTATGGGAAGTGGTAGTGCTTGTATTACGCAAGAGGTCATGGCTGTTGGCCGGCCGCAAGCTGCTGCTGTATTTAATGTATCGTCATATGCAGCACGATTCGGTGTACCTTGCATCGCCGACGGAGGCATCCAGAACGTGGGACACATCGTGAAGGGGCTTGCCTTGGGGGCGTCTACAGTGATGATGGGGGGCCTTCTTGCAGGTACGACCGAATCACCCGGTAACTACTTTGTCAGCCGGGAAGGCCAGCTGGTCAAGGCGTATCGGGGTATGGGCAGCATTGATGCTATGGAAGACAAGAAAGCTGGTGCTGGCGGGAAAAATGCCAAACAAAACAACGCCGGAACAGCTCGATATTTCTCTGAGGGTGACCGACTGTTGGTAGCTCAAGGAGTCTCTGGATCGGTCCTCGATCGAGGGTCCGTGACCAAATTCGTGCCTTACTTGATTGCGGGACTCCAGCATTCTTTACAGGATATCGGTACGAAGAGCCTGCCAGAGTTGCGACAGGGCGTGCTCGAGGGCAAAGTCCGTTTTGAACTGCGGACTGTGAGTGCTCAGGCAGAGGGTAATGTGCACGGGCTTCATAGCTTCGACAAAAAGCTGTATTCATAATGGATCTAGGTAAACCAATGAACTATTTGATAATCCTTGCCTTGATCGATTTACCCATTGTTGATTGAACATAGCTGCCGGTAGCCTAGGTACAGCATTTACGCAATCTCGCCATAACATCCGAGGGCGTATGCGCAAGTTAAGACACTGGCCATCTTTTCCCGTCATGACCCAGAACCTCCAGACCCCGTGGTGGATTCCCCCAGATCATCAGAGCTGATTTCTCGCCCAAACGCTTCACGCTCAGCGTTGCGTGCGTGTTGCTCGTTGCGAACGCCGAGCTTGCTCTGCCTCTCGCTCCTCCAACCCCCAACGACTATATATTGCTCGGTCCCTAACAGACAGGACATTTATTCGTCGCTGTGCCATTGATGCGTTCTCTAAACTCGTCCGCACACAGTACATCTCACAAAGACCTGACCTTTGATGACAATGTGGTTACCATCACCATGGCCGCTGAGCCGGATTGTGAGTTCAGGCCATAAGCGATGCAGAAACGCATCCCAGCTTCACAACCGTCTACGGACCGTTTATCCTTGATCATTGTGTCTGGATATTCCGCGCTGTACCTTGGACGGAGGCATTTCTGACGAGGTCTTGAGATCAAGCATAAGATTTTTCTGCTTGCAACAGGTCCGAATGGTCCAGAGCTTTAATCAGCTTTCAGAGGTGACGTCATCAATGAAGGTGAGGTTATCCATGATAGGTAGCTTTGTGAAGCTCCACGGGCAGCTTCATGACTGGGATAGGCCGGTTAGGGCTAGATATTCCCATTCTCTGGTCTCGGATGTAGTCGATCTCTGGTTTAGTGGTTCCAGATTCCATGATGTTCCTACTTGGTGTGATGGCTAAGCTAATTCGAGATAGGGGTTTACGGTGAGGTTATGCAACTCTTGCAGCAGTGATTCACAACCTGCCTAGCATGCTAACATCCGGTCAATTCACGTTGAAAAAACAATGAATCAGTCTTGATGATCATGTGAAACTGCACTTCCTACTTCAAATACCTATCTATCCACATATCACGTGAATACTCGTACTGAATAGGTATCAGTGATCGCTCACTGAACCAATGATATACCTTACTTGTTATATGAACCCTAAGTCAGATAGGGATTAGTAACGAGCCTCGGCATTGCCTGCTTCCCCGGATTATCGTTACCTCGTCCCTCAACCGCAATGTATAAAAATCATCTACAAATCCCATGCTCAGCTCTCTGCCGTTCAAAACCACAACTTTCACCAGGATATTAACATATACTGCACGAATTTGCAGAGGACGAAATATCCAGTATGTTACTTCGTTAAGATTATTAAGCAACTCACCCATCTCGCGGTTCCGTAGACATACTCCATTACTTCAATCCAGCACTATGGAAGAATCCCAACAGGGTCGCAGTGGCCACGCCAGAACTATGGTAGACCGGCAGGGCAATGTAAGCCCGGCACCTGAATACCCAAAGCCACTTAAAGAACTAGCTTTCCCTAGCCCTAGCGCAAGGTAAATCTAACATATCTCATTCTTTGAAATTGATTCCCGAACCGCCTTATAGTATACTCCTGATATCCCCGACCAACGAGATCCTCCTTCTCCATCGCGTACAAACCTCATCCTCATTCCCCTCGGCCCACGTCTTCCCCGGCGGTCATCTAGATCCCCAGGACGGCGCCTTACCGCCCGTTGAAGATATTAAACGACATGAAGACAGTGAAGCGTACAGGATGAGCGCTATAAGAGAATGCTTCGAAGAATGTGGCATACTATTAGCAAGAAACAAGAAGAAACCGGAGGATTTCTTATATCTGAGTGATGAAGTACGAGAAGAGGGCCGTCACGCCGTCCATTCGGAACGAATCCCTTTCCAAGAGTGGGTCTCCCAGCACGGTGGAGTCCCAGACACCGGTAACTCCTCCCCGCCTCCTTTCATGCCAGTCCCCTTTAACCGATCTTGCCTTACCAGGAAGCCTTGTCCCCTTTACTCGGTGGCTCACCCCAGCCAACCTTGCTAAACGTTTTTCAACTCAAATGTATCTCTACTTCCTTCCCCTTGCCCCTACACCCACTTCCGGAGACCAAACATCTTCCCCAAACTTCACTTCATCCCGCCCCTCATCCCCTACCCCTGCCCCAATAATTCACAATCCTACCCCTGACGGCGGCATCGAGCACACCTCCGCCGCTTTTGCTCCGCCATCAACATGGCTCTCCGGCGCTCTCTCCGCCGAAATCATCCTCTTTCCCCCTCAATTTTTCCTCCTGCACCTCCTCTCCTCTTTCCTCTCCCCCTCACCCGCACCTTGTCCCTTAAACCCCAGCGCCCCGAGCACAATCCGTGCGCGCCGGCGCGCATTACTAGACTTTATCAAGTCCAGCGATCCGCCGTGGACGGAAAAGTGTATTTCCCCAGTACCCATGTTCAAGGAGGAGGAAAGGAGGCTGGTTATGGATATGAGTCAGCCGGGGCCAGAGCTTATGGGGACGGAGAGGAGGGGGGAATTCGAGAGATGTCTAACGGTTGGATTGAGGAAGGGGAGGCTTGAGCCGTTGGAGGTGGTCTGGAGGGCGGATGTCTTGAAGGAGGGGACGCGGGGCTTAGTGAGGGGTGAGACAGGGAGATTGTAGTGGTTGGGAAGACGGGACAGGGAGGAGGAGTTGTTGTCTACAGACAGATTCAACTTGTTACGATCCTAGCTACGCACCTTCGTTGGTAGCTATGTTGGTGGCTATGTTGATGGCTATGTTGATGGCTATCCTGAGAGCTATCGCCGATCGCTCGCCGCTAGGGCATAGGCTTGTTCCGAAGCCAACCCTATTCAGGGTTAGCTTATGTTCTCCTGAGTCATATAGATAGCCGGCCCTTCCCTTCTAGATACTTTCCTTCCTTAGCATTTATATACTCGTTACATTACACCCATATGACTCGCTCTATGCTGGCCCCTAACACAACTCGACCCGCCTGGACCAAAAACTCAATATGCCCAGGCCGATACATGGAGAAGGCAGCCCAGAGCCTTGGGAGGCGAATGTGAAAAATCCCTAGAGGCAAGATCGGAGCTGATGGGAAAGGCAAATGTACGAAGGGACTGGACGACACTGCGGCTACGAAATTTGCATTCACCAGCCGGCCTCCTCCAAACCACTCCAATATCCAGCCCCACAAGCCCAGAAAATCATAAACCTCAACAAACCAAGCAAACAAAAGCGGCCTTCCCGTTCCGAACTCTATCTCCTAAGCCGCTAAATGTGAACTTTGCCCAAAAGGTATCTCAACGCGAAAGCCATGGTGGAGAACGAGGAAATGTTGGAAGAGCAACAAGGATGGTCAGCCGAATTGCAAGGGCTGGCATTGAGCGTGGAAATTGGCCTGAGATGGGGTGCCAGATAGACGGGGAAGAAGGATTTCGATTGCATCTATCAGCTAGCACTAGATCAACATCACGACAACCACCTCCCATACTCGAATTCACCATGCCGTCCGTTCCCCTCTCTCACTCTCTCACTCAACCCTCGAGGGTACATATCCTCACTACTGTCCCCCCAAACCCCTCACTCCCACCCTCGCACCAAACGCCATCCGTGCTTCACACGCCCGCATCTCTCTCGTTCTCCCCACCGTCTTCCCAAGTCACTTCACCCCACCCCACGCCACCTCGCCCCACGCCACCCCAAGGGGGTCCTTGACAAGTACCGTGATGCTCAAGAGTGGGCTCTAAGTTCCATAGGTTTTGTGTCGGCGGGTTTGGGGGAAGAAATGGGATGGGTTGAGGGGGTGAGGGGTAGAGCGTGTGGGAATGGGAGTGCGTGTGTTGATGGGGAGTTGAAGAGGTTGTGATGTGGGGTTTTGGTGTCGGGGTTGTTTTAAGGGCTGTGTGGGGAGTAGGGGGGGGGGAAGGGAGGTGGAAATTGGGGAGGCAGGAGAGGGGAAAGAAGAATAGAAGTTGGGGGAGTAAGGTTGGAGACGGAGCTTGCACGGGGGTAATGAAAACTTGGAAAAGACGACGTCCTCTTGCTGTTCTATCGCTGAGACCGAAGCCCTTCCCATAAAAGACCCCCCCCCCACCCAAAGCTTTACCCCCATCACGATCTCTGTCTCAAAGTTCCAAAACTTCCCGGTTTTCGCCCCCTTTCTCATCTTAGCCCCTTTTCTCTAGGCGTTCGTGCGGAAGAACTCATTCAGAGGACAGGGCGAGAAAAGTACGGGGTGAACGATCGGATGAGGTTTGATGAGTACTTTTAGTTAGATCGGGGTTAGTGTGTAGTGATTGGGTTAGGGGACCTTGTGCATCGTAGATTGAATAAGAATATGGGTGATATGAGGACGGAGGAGTAGCGACTTGTGAAAAGAAGTTGGATAACATGTGTTCAATTACGAGTTATCGATACCGCCATGTTTTCCAGCCGCATACCTGGAATCTGGGAGAGGATTTGATATGAAAAGTATGTTTGTAGAGGCTTGCTGTCGTATTCATTTTATGGAGCTGAAAAAACTGTAGCCGAAACGTATATCTCGGCTGCGAGATCCAGATGCCGGTAGGGATTGTAAAACCTGTCTCCATGCAATAGCGGCAACTGCTTCTTTCGGAAGCTTCCCATGGGGTATAGTGTCGCACTTTTCTGAACTTCCGCAACAGTTCGAACAGATTTGTAAGCTGCGGTGAGGTAATCCTCCGGGCTCGAAGGCGGTTGGGGTATCCATAGACACAGTGGAAGAGGAAATTCTTGGAATATCTGCATTTTCTAACACAAGGTCAGCTAGTTAGTATTTACTTATACGGCTGGCAAAATGTTAACGAGACTGTTTGCCACTTCTGTATCACCTCCTCAGCTTCAAAAGGCAACGGGCCCATACTGTGACAGAAGGTGGCTATAGACCGAACAGTGAAGCTGGTTGAGGGAATAGATGGATGTATCATACGTTCGAGAACGATCGATGGGGCGTTACAGAGTCACCTAAGCCTCCGCTTGTCGAGACTGCCATGGAAAAAGGCGATCCGTACCCCTGGGACTATTTTATGAGCCTAATCACGGAAGCGGCCAGTGATAGCACTTACATGCCATTTAGTCACCGAGTGGTGTCGCAGCTTGATGATGCAGATACCGAAAACGGTTGACTCACACCTTATTTTTCTCGAGTATCAGAGTAAGCACAGTTCATAGGGGGTTTTTGGCATGATATAAGCCGAAGGCTCTGTAACCGTTCAAATTGCATGGGAGAGGAGGGAGGAAAGGACCGTCTCACTGTCGTCGGTTCAATAGCCGAAACAGTATCATGAAGCTTGAACAGCGACGGCTATTCGATAACGGGAGCCATCGAATATTGGAGAATATGGTGAGCCTCTCAATCCTGAGTGGTTGAGCGTTGGTGACGTCGGCTGGCACCCCACTCCGTCCTCGTGAGACTAGTAGGTTGTTGCAGAGCTGGGATTCCGCTGTTCGGTAAAGCTTTACAGAAGCCCTAACCGTGAGATTCCAAGCCAATCGTTTATCCGATCAAGATGGTGATATAAGGAAACCTTGGTTTGTGCGATTGGCGAGTAATTTAAAGTTGATATCTCATGTCATTCCTCCGGCGTAAGGTTCGCATATATGATAAAGTACGGTTCAGGGGCCCCAATGTCAGGATTATCAAAAGCTCTTTTGGAGAGGTGGTGGCAATCGAGCCCGAGAGTCAGAAAGACCCTGTCGAGTTGTATCTTCTGTTTGCAGTTCCGAATCCGGGACGTCGATAAGGGCTTGATATCATATTCTCCACATCCCTGATAGGGAATTCTGGTGTCGTGCTAGTAGTGCCCCTGTCATTATGCATCTATCAATCCCGATAAGTTCTTATTGAGTGCCTCAATATGCAAGATTCGTACAGTGGAAAGTGTAAATAGTAGGCGCTTGGAAGCAGCCGCTGATCGAGAAGGAATGGGTAACGAAAGGATAGTGGCTTCGTCTCTCTGGAGCTTGATATCGGCTAAGAACGTGCAAGCGGGTTCGATGTTGCCAAAAGAGCTTTCCCCGCTGTAGATCCTAGATCGTATATGGTATAATACTTGGTCCTCGACCTGTTCTAGTCTCCCATTCCCTCTGGATAACCGAGACCTTTTGATAAGACAGCGGCAATTGTGTTTACCGGCATGAATCAAAGCTGATTTCTTTTGAATCTGACATGGGGAAATGGGTTTTGCTGCTCGATCTATCTACCCTATACTGTTTCATGAAGTTGATGACTGCAAACTTGGAGCCACATTGTTGCACATCTTGCATTTACTAAACTCCGGTAGTAGTGCCTCATATCCCGACATTAGCTGCTCACGCCGTGATTTCTTCAAAGCCGGGTTTACACCCACTCTTGCATTGCCGTACTTGAAACTGCCTGCAATATCCCGAGGTTGTCACGCAGGTATTGATCTAACGGAGTTGACCGCCGAACGGTTACCCGTGGTTGGAAGACACTACTTCCCGCTGCCTTAAGCACCTGTCATATTCCTAGTCTCGGTACTGTTGCACGAGTGCACGGATAACCACGTGTGTGTTGACGAATCCACCACACTAAAGGTCTTGACAGCTACCTTAAGTCCATCAATTGCTCTCCGCCTATTTGGGAAGACATCGACCATATGGACGCCGATCTTGGAATTGTTCCATGGTACCTATAGTTCGATCAGAGATCAGATCGACTTGTTGAACCGTGGTCAACCAGTCAATTGTGTTGGGCTTATCGCCAACCGTTGTCGATGAGGACGTAATGTAGGACCACCAGGCTGTCAGGCTGCTTGTGGATGGAGAGATTTCAGGTATGACATGTATCGCGCCCGGAATAAGTTATTTTTTCGAAGATTGTCTGGTTCTCTGGTTCCTAATGCAGGTCGAGCCAGAGGCGCTTTCGGACCTTGACGTCCCGGATCCCCAGGGGCCGAGCCTTTCCAATGGCTCTCCACACTAGTCTTTTAGTCTGTAGATAATTCTTAGCATCCATACGCTGGTGCAGGGTTCCTCTCCAACCCCGCTAACCCTTACAAAGCTCTTTCTGCATATACTGATGCAATACCTCCCTTCTGAATACTTCATATGAGTAGGATGTTGCCAAAATCGAATTGCCATCCATATTCTTCAACAGCAAATCAAGTAGACTTACATCAGTCTCTCCGAGGCAGCTCAGAAGCCAAGCGATGCGAAATCAATATATCAAAACGTGATTTTGCAAGGCAAACGGCCCGCTCCCGCTGACAGCTACCTGCTCTCAATCTTGATCCTTCCACATACTAGTTGTTATTCCATAAGGAGCTACTGCAAGCCACTTGACGACAGGCGAGGTTGAGTCTGCACGCTACCCCATATACTGGACCTTCCAGGCCTCAAGCCTTTGTCACGAATAGGTTGCAGGCAAACTCGAGAACCAGGGACTGATTGGCGTGTTTCAGAGCCCAATGCATCTTGACGTAGCAGGAGGAATGGTAGCAACAGTCGTCAACACAGTTCCAATGAGTCAGTGTGGTCGAAATGCTGATCCTCTGTTGGCATCACGTCCAACCCTTTGGAGGTACAAGTCGTGATCAGTCAATTGAAAGTAAAAGACAAAGGGTACGATGTAGCGATGATGTTATAACAGATATTGTAGGGCGGACAGGCAAACTGATAGAAAAATGTTATAGAGTATATACACGAGGGCCAAAAGACATCATCAAACAATCAACTTCGATCAATTATATACATGCACGAAAGCAAACGGTCTATTGGGTATTAGGAGAAACGACCATACTTCTTAGGAAATGGAAGACACGCTTGGATGTTTGACTAGGATGTGAATGCAGGCAGGTGTGTTGTTACAGAGACGCTTACGCAGATATGTAAAGCCTACAATAACCCTCTATAGTGTTCAATCATAGAAATAGCGCAATGGGTAACATTGCTGCGAAGCATGCTGTACCGGGAGTAAACAAGTAAGCATTCTAACTAGTCATGCGGCCAAGCCATAGTTGAATATGCTTTCTCCGGGATCACATAACGAGGGATAAGAAAACACGGAGTCATTGGCATGGTCGTGATCTTCGTAGAAAACGGGATCGCCACAAAGGTGGGGAGAACATCCAGTGATATCCTCGTACCCGTATGGCTTGGAGTCTAAGACCGACGATCCAGAGGACGAGGTTGGGGTAGATAGGTAGTAGGGGAGATTGTTCGAATGAGCCAATCCAGAGTCCGGGACTATTTGTACTCCGTTTTCCGTTATGGACACTGAAGCGGCGGATGAGACTACGCTGGGAGTCTCGACATAACGAAGGCTACTGGGTTCGCAGAATCTTGCAGATCGTCTTATTTTTGCTGCCTTTTTGGCCGCCTTTCCACCTTTGGCACCGGAGCGTTGCCGTTGGGGGGCAGGATGCTCAGCTTTGCCAATTTTCCTGTTAGAATTGAATTTTCGGTATCTTGTGGTTGATTTCACGCCCTCCTCTACTGCGGTTGGTTCGAGGACCCATATGAAACCTTTCTTGGCTTCATCGGTCGGCGGCGCTTGGTCAACCTTCTTAAAGGCCTATGTCTAGTCAGCATTGTTCGAGAACATTCTTCGGTGTCAGCGTATGGCCTTACGCCATTCATTGATAAATTATGCCTGATGCTATTCTGCCAACCCTTCGATGACGAGGTTTTTGCCTTATCCGTATTTTTTGCAAACCACTCATAAATCTCTTTTAACACCATTCTGTGGCCTGGTGCACTCTTGAGGGCTCGAAAAATTAGTTGCGCATAAGGCTCGCTATTAGCGTTTCCATCCCCATCACTTTCCTCTCCGTTTAGTGCCGTTAGGTCATTTGCAACTTCTTGTCCCACAACGGTGCCGGGAATATCAGTCGGAGGTAGATTAAAGCTTGGTGTGTCTGTCGAATATAGCGAGGGACTTGAGCATGGGTCCTGGAATTGTTCGTCTCCAAGTTGTAATTGGCAAATATTTGTGGGATTTGTTAAGATGTCCCTGTGGCGCTGTAATCGTAGAGTTGCGATCAACGTCTCATGCGATGGTTGCTGGCGAGGGTCCATGAAAAATGAGGACGGGGTATTTGTCTCTGCTTGTGGTTGTAAAGACTCTCCCATATTGACGTCGTTTTCTAGGGGATAACTGCGTGGGCGCATCGAGGATGTATATGGGGGAACTGAATGGTGTATATATCCATAGTCCCACGCTGAATCTTCCACTGGCTTTTCAATATAGGATGCTCCAAATACGCTCTGAAGTTGGTTTTCCGCGGAGTCATTGGTTATTTGGTAACGGTTGGACCTTTGTTCAGATGTTGATGGATCGTGAACATTCGGCCAGGGAAGAGGCTTCGAAGGCAAGAGCCCATCTTCATGATAAGGCTTCATATCATAGCAATAATCTGAGACAATTTTTGCGGTATGATCGATCAGAGAAGGCATGGTGGTCTGGGAGCCGGTCTCAGGTATCCGGGATTGCAAAGTAGGCGAAGCTTTATGCGTGGTGGAGAGATCACCTTTCATGAGCAGACCTTGGATACAGAGAGAATGGTATGACGAATCTTGCAATTGCATGACAAGCCTCTTCGTACAATGGCAGTGACCGACGGATCTTCTCTCGTGTGATGCAGAGCAGCAAAGGTCTCAGTCCAAAAATTCGTCCCTCAACGGGAGGTGCAAGAATCGAAGGAAATTCTGGAAGACGTAACTTGTGAGACATTGATATTACGCACCCCACCCAAACATGTAGGGAAAGATTAGGCTCCTCCATAGACCAGGCGATCAGGCATGCCAGCTCATGGGTTGAAAGATTTCGTGCAATCTTCCGGTCCTGCGGCATAGAGCAAACACAACGGATGCGTGAGCCTCAGGAATGATCGCTTCTGCATGGGCGCAGGTAAGAATGGTTTAGGCCTGAGTTGGCTGTGCGTAACGTTCCACGACGCTGTCGTTTTCTTCATCGTACTGAGCATCCGAATCTAGGTTAGACTCACCGCCTACTAAGGAGAAGCCAGTGATTTGTTGCCAGCGCCTTAGCCCGAGGCTGACGCATTTCTAGGGCTGCTGTGCAGAGCGGATACCTGCCTCTGTCACAGGAGCATGGAGACATTATCTAGGAGTTTTTGAGAGACCTTACTGGACGTGGGTGGCTGCATGAGGACTAGCCCAACGGTAACCGCATTCATTGCCGTAACTTCTGTCCATCCTTCTAGAAGCTGCAGCGAAGGCGGATGGTGCCTTATAGCCTACCTGTAACCAGTTGATTGGGTCCAGACAGACTTTACAGCAATATGGTGAGCCACGACGAATTCTCCGCAATTGGTGTTAAACATCAATTTGAAGCTGAGAGGGATCGATAACTGGTAACTCCGCTCTTACTGCTAAGTTCCTTGAGGATTGGCGGCGTATCATGCTTCTTCGAATTTTAATATAGGCATAGGTATCCTAAAATTTGAAGCGAGAGAATATTTCATAGGCTTATGAAATTTGCAGCACTTACTAACATACCAGTCTTATAGACTGCTCAGCATGTAAGTAAGGGTTCCTGCATTAGAATCGACTTCGCGGAATGATTCACCGCGAGGGTAGCGTCGCCATGCATGATTCATCCTCTTGGCTTGCACATTATAGTAAGTGCCGTTGACTTAGGGGTCTTATGCAATGCGGACGTGAATATATTCGTCAACGATTCGCCACAAGGCTCTAGAGCTCACGTGATGGATGGAGCCCTAGTCCAGATAACCAATGATGCTCTTTAGCATGTGGATACTTTGATGACATTGGAGTCTCATGTTCTCCTACGTAATAAGAGAATATTGAAAAGCTGTCTAACGCCAGTACGTCTTTCACCTCATCTATTTGCGGTAATAGACCTAAATCAAAATCAGTGACTGGAATTCCCCCTATCAGGATCAGGGAAGAGCCACTGACTTTCTTGAATTGGAAATGAAGTTGCAATATGCCCTGAAGAATTAGCCAATCAGTCTCTGAATACTTTTATATGTCATTGGGCAATGCACAATAATAGTTAAAGAGCGATGAATGCAATAAACAGGAGGCTGGATGTGTAACAAACCTTGTCGAAACTACTTCGGAACCCGCGTTCTCTTTTCGCACTATAGTCCCACTCTTTGTCAACGATGCGAAACGCAAGGTCCTCATACGGTGGTCCACTGATGAACCGAATTAAACACGTATCTTCTTCCCCGGCTGGTGCAAATGATTGTCCTCGTTTTCGGCCGTTCTCTCGCTCAATGCGATAGGTAGGAGCCTTGACTTTGTCTATCAAATCCGGGTAAAAGATATTGAACTTATAGCCTTGCACAACTTTCGGTGGTGGATTTTCATGGTCGTAATGAGTCTGATTGTACTTATTCCACTCATAGCCCATTTGCACACGGTTGAAGTAACGAGGCTTTCGCGGCCTATATTTACTTGCCCATTGAGGTTTCGATACAGATGATATTTCTTCTTCTCCAGCAAAGATTTCTTCGTTCTCCTGAACACCACGAGCAACTTCACGCTCATACAGAGCAGTTGTAGCAGAAGAGAAGTCCTCGTTGGCCACAGCGGCGAAACGAGAACTGCCAGGAATTGCTGCGTCCGATGGTTTAGGAATGGACGCAGCAGCTGGCCTATCTGACTGGAGTTGCCGCAAGGGCACGTATCCCAGCTTAAGTACCCTGCGCCGCTCTAGAGCCTGTCAAACTAGCGTTAGCAACCTCGTCGACCCGTTAAAGGGACTTGTATACTAACAATTTTACTCATGAAATCAGCCTCTTCAACTATTTCATGGCCTTTGTCTTCAGCTCGAAGTTTTAAGTAAGGCTCCGGATCTATACGGCGCGAATATTGAACAGACGGGAATGCGGCCGGTGCATTATTCGCAACGATGGGAGGTCCAAACAGGTGAATCCCGGAAGTAGAGGGCCTGGCGAGGAGTAAAGCCAACTTTTCCTTGGCATGCTCCGCTTCTATTACTTGCTCCTGCCTCAGGTCACTCAAGCGACTGTCAATGATACTTTTGTAAACCTTGTTTAGCTCCGCCTTTGCCTTGTAGACGGCTATATTGAGAATTAGCTGCTCCCAGTACTCGACATCGATCGGTTCGTTTGACCGTAGCTTGGCAGAGATTTGATGTTCTAAAGCGTCAAGCTCTGTTAGAGATTTAGGTCCTAGAAGACGTTCTACGTCTGCAGAAACAGTGTTGCCAGACCGGGTTTGTGGTCCTGAAGGGGCTAAATTGCTCTGGTGGTCCTTGCATATTACTTTAAGTGCCTAGGTGTTGTCAGTATGGAGAACATGGTCCGTAAAGAGGAAGAATTTCCTACATTCCAATAGTCCCGATTGCTTCTGTTAGATTCGAGAATCAAGTACGAGTCGATCTCCTTGCCCAAATCCTGTAGTCGAGAATAATTCATACCCTCAAAGATACCAGCTGGGTCCACAATGTCAACATCTGATTCAACACCCTCGTCTTCTAGTGGGTCTCTTGTTGGATCTATAACGCTGAGAGTAACGGCGAGCCAGTCAATTGAATTTGCACGTCCCTCTCTTACACGGATCTGAGCCTTCTTCTTTGACTGCTTCAACACAAAGTTATCCTCCTGGGATACCCATTCCCTCATTCGTTCCGCCTCTTGTATTTGATTCAGTCGTGTCTGTTCTCGGGCAAAGCTCTCATGCTCTTTCCGTTCCGTAATGCCTTCCTCGGCCAGACGTTCGCTGTCTCCTGCATGTGGTCCAGTTTGTCCTTTGTGGCGTTTGTAGTCTTTGTTTTGACGTCGCCAAGGGTTCTGTGGAGGACTCCTGGATCTCTTTCGATCGAGAAGCCCTTTACCTTCGTGGGAAGTCATGGTATTGAAGGGTAAGGCCGAAAGCTGAAGCTGTTATCATATATGTAGACGAGTGAAGAGTTGCAGGATTCCAATTATTCACCCTACCATCAAGTAGATGTATATTACACTAGTGTATTGATCATCTCGGCTACCGTAATCAGCCTACCTTACTGGAGCCAGGCTGCTAGGTCTGGTAAGAGTGGTAAGCTCAAAATCTGACGACTACCTTGATTTGACAAACATTTACCATTTGACCGGAACGGGCCTGTGCCATGGGATCGTTCTGGAGACCATTAAATCTCTCCCAAAACATCGTCGGCTCGCCACCACTATTGGTCAAGTATGAATTTGGGCCCTCGAATTACACTGTCCTAGTTACAGACCTTACATATATCTGGACAGAGCACTTAGACCGAAACGAAATCTTACGAAGAGCTCGAGCTTTAGATCCGAGTATAGATCCCAGCGAAGATGCCGACCAGATGCAACAATTCCTGCGCAATTTACGGGACTCCTTGGCGGGTACAAAAGGTACCTCCTTGAGCCTTTCCCGAGGAGATACCCCGAAGCAGCTAGTCCTAAATATTCGTACCCCTTTACCAGCACCTCTAGAGCCGCTTGAATGGCCTATAAGCCTGACGCCTGTAGCTCAGCATCTCTTTACCAGTGAATTCGTTCTGCCTTGTTTAAGCCTGCAACTGAATGCAAAAGCCCAAATCAAATTCCTCTTACAGAGTTTGAAAGATAAAGACCATGTCATCAATAGACTAACCCAAAAAGTGCAATCAGATGGGTCAGACTTCAGCAAAATATTCCCTGCCGTTGCAGTATCAAAGGCTGCGAACAGGTTGGACTCAACAGAGTATTGTGCAAAATTAGTGAAGGGGCTTGGTGTGTTCGATGAAGAGCAGTGGAGGACATTCACCGCTACTCAATCCAGCAATCTGTCAGATATTTGTTCTGGAGTATTTGCTCCCGGTACAGCAGAAACCCCTAACGTGATCTTCAGAACGTCGGATTGCAACACATGGTGGGATCGTTTAGGAGATGAATGGAATCTCGGAATATCAAATGTCTCTCAGGCTTTAGATGATAGACCGGTGTCAAAGCAAAATGTAATAGAACCCAAGGATGATGTAGATTTTGACAATGAATTCCAGGTGCGTCACCATTGCCACGGTAATCAACGTCCATCTTGAGCCGGCTGACGTATACTAGAAACGATCTATTCCTCTAGGTCTAAAGACTTTAGCAAACGCTCGCCAAGAATCCTCGATGGCCAACACAGGAGAGGAACCGCGGGCGAGAACGGCAAGCCCGAAGTCAGCCGATGACGATTCGACGACGGACGAAGGTGACGAAGAACCCGTGTTAGCTAAGGTAGAAAGTAACTCTCAGAGGAAAGACTCTGTTATTGTCGAAGATGCAGGAGATGCGGATAGCCAACCCCGTCGTGGCTATTCACTGAAGATAGAGCCTCCGATAGAGCTAAATAGTGGGCATGAAAACACCATGGACGATGGCATCTTGTCTAGCAATTTTGCGAGGAAGAATAAGAGGCAGGAAGAAAGTATCTCAGCTAGCCACGATCCCGTACTTGACGAAAGTTATGAGACGCATTCGGCACCTAAACCAAAGGCCAAGCTGGGCAAAATTGGTGGTAAAAGGAAACTACCAGACGAACCAAGCGAGTCACTCAGTCAGCCTATCAATGAAAATCACACTTCAAAGCACAAGGTACTTCGTAACTCTGGCGTGGACATGGAGAGCAGCATCAGTAGAGATCATACAACAACGCGTACTGAAAGGACGGGTCGAGCTAACACTGCAGCAAGGTCTCCTTCACCTCGCGGAAATTTACAGGAAAGGGCTAATCGTAAGAGGGCGGAATTAAAGCGAAATCTAGAAGAGAAGAGCAAGAGTAATGCAAAGAAGAAGAAGCGAAAGTTCTAGGATGGGTTTCGTTTCTCGGATAAGCCCCAATATCAACGCTAGTGTAACCACTCAATTGGTCCTATGGGGTTTCTGTGAGATCGTTGAACTTCTTCCTCATCGAACAAGCCATCCTACCTTTCCATCTGCAAGAAAGCTATCGCTCTCCAGGCCCATCATAACATCAAGAATCAATTCAACAACCAACAACCGATTTTCTATTATGGCAAGCTTTGTCTACACTCTTTTCCAGAAGGCAAAGACGCATCTGGCTCCCTCTCACCAGGCAGGTTCGAACCATCCTGAAATAGTCGTCTATCTTGTCATCGTGACAACTCTTGTGGGCGGTGGGCTGGTTGGTGTGTTCATTGAGACACAGTCCCTGTTCCTTATACCGATCCTCCTTGCCATCATCGCGACTTTTCACGCCTATCTCACCGTTTGGGTATGGATTCACCTCGCCGTCCCTCTGGCGGGCATCAATTGCCTTATCGCCTGTGCAGTTCTCGTCGTTGCTTATCGGGTTGCCGGCTATGGCGACATAACCAAGACCACCTTCTTCGTCGTGCTTAGTATCTGGGCTATCCTCGCTGCACCGGCGCTCTACATTTGTGCCCAATTCTACAAGTTTGGAAGACGACTACTGACACATCCTACGCATAGCCAAGGTCAAGATGTGGAACTTCGGCTGTGAGATCTCGTGTAGCCAGCCCGCAGAATCTGAAGCATGATAGCAGTGGAGCTGCTGCTTTGGCCTAGCCCATTGCCCGTTTACTCCGGTAATTATAGGGCGAACAACATTCGTAAGTTGGCTTCAATCTTCTTCGTTTCAAGGCTAACCGCCCAACAAGGCCGGCTTGTCAAGGAATTTCCGTGGAGAAACCTGCGTATATCGGTTGGAGGTTTCTCGGATGTCTACATTACCAGCCTGGGTATGAATTAGCTATTAGTCAAGCTCTCATGGCCATTGATTCGCACCATCTTGCACTGGTCCTTGGTCCGTGTTGTGATAATGTTTTCTTAGTAATGTGTTACTTCTTTCCTTAGCAATCCGCCTTGTAGGGCGAGATCACAATGTTGACAGTCTATCGGGCATTCATTCTTCTTGCCAATCTTAAATTGCCGCACACTTTTTGTTGTAGAGTGCCCACAACCACCATCAGTCCCTTGCAGAGGTACTCTTTGCCTTGGCTTTGATTTGCACATCTTGATCCAGTAGCCTCTGTTTGCAGTAACAGACCCCTGAGAACGCTATTTAGACTTTGAGGTAAACATAGTGAATCCCAAGTCATTCACGGCAGAGAAGCTGACCTCATCCAGGGACACTGCACAAAAATCTTAAAGCCGACCGTGGCGATGTCTGACAATTCACAAGACCATGGCTGGCAAATCGCCACTGGCCGTAGGAGAAAACCCAGTTCAAGGCCACTAGCTGAAGCCGAAGAGTCTGCTCCTCGTTCTCGTACATCAGGTGTAAAGCCGGCAGCAAGTTCTCCTATCAGATCGCCACCAGGGTCAGCGGCCTTGCACACTACAAATGAGCCTTTGCAACCAACTACCATACCAATTATCTTCTTAACAGCAGAACAAAGTCAGGCATCGTACCTTAGTATTCCAGAGCAGTCGTCTCCCAAAAAGTCTGAAAAGTCCAGCGTGTCGTCTTCGCCAGAGAAAGACTACCTCACTGCACCGCAATCTCCAAATGAAGGTTTGGCAGGTAGCGATGTTCTAGGTGACGAGGCTTCTCCTGAGACTGAAGAAGCATATCTTTCCGCTACTGCGCAGCCCGAAGAAGCGTTGTCAGACGTCGTGCACCCTCAGGCATCAATTGAAGAGATTCACGAACAATCTCCAAGCTCTTCAGACCATGGGACCCAAAACAGAGGAAAACAGAGGGAGACTGATGAAGAATGCGCTGAAGAGAGTATCGGAGAATCAGCTTCTAGTACAGCCGAATCTTTACCACATAGCCCAGACTTCCACACACGGTTTCTTACATTCCCAGCGCCCGAATTCGAGGGCGGAGAGGAGTCACCTGAGATAGATATCACCGACAAATTTAGTGAACAACCTACACACAAAGTAGAGACGGAAGTCACACAAGGAGCGGCTCCTATACAAACCGCACCTGCGGAAAAAGATCAGACAGTTGACAAACAGAAGGGGAAAGCATTGCGACTCACGCAAACCTCCGGACATACCCCAGATGCAACTGCGCAAACGTGCCAGTACAGACAGTGGCAAAGAACCAGCCAGAGCTAGCCCAAACGGTGTGTGAAAATCCTTCCTGGAGAAGAGTGGGGCGCGACCCACGTGATTAGGGCTCACCGCAAATCACGTGTTCGCTTATGTTCGCTAATGTGCAGTAGCAGGTGAAAGAAAAGAATACAACGGGACCGACCAGGATGCTAGATAATAGCTTAACACATACTGGACGTAGCGTTCTAGTACTAAATATACCACGAGTGGTAGGAAAAGAGTCAGGTTCGCAAGGCGACGTTGAGTCGGAGTTGTTGACCAAGAAAGCAATGCTGGAGTTGCCGCTTAGCAGTAAGCGGTCGCCCTATATCCTCACCCACAAAATGACCGCTGTTAACTAACCTCACCTTCCAAGACCCACACCTCACTTCACGCATACATGCAGCACCTCAAGCAACAATGACGCAACGTAGACCTTCAACTGCCTTGTCCGCTGAGGCGGCAGAGTTTGTACCAATGCCTAGTATGTCTTATAACGAGAGCTCGAGATCCGAAGGCTGTGGGGTGCTGGTTGCTGATCTGAGTGTAGCCATCCCTGAGGTTTCCACCTCGACTCCTCCTGAACCATCGACTGAGCAGACTGCTCCTGACCTCCCTGCTGCTGGTAAGCTCTCACGTCTCTTTCATCAGGCTGGAAACATCATACGCGTCCATCTCCTCTGCTTCTTCGCTTTCCCTTGTGATTTTATACTCTCATTTCGTGAAATGGTCGAGATTTCAGCATTCGCATCACATCTACGGCCCTTCCTCTTCCAACCATAATCTTACCCAATACATTACAACCACCTACATATACTGTTCGTGGGACTTTATTTCTCCAGCCAGAAAAGCAATATTAGCAGTCCAACCTCCGATTTTCTCCTGTTTTGAGCATGTGATTTAAACAATGTTCCACATAGGCTAACATCCAAAAAGCGCCAGAAATAGCGCCAGAACTCCGCGCGTTCGCTGCATATGACGAACAGCGAATCCGAGCAATGGCTGCATCCCACCCAGCCAATGCGGCCACACAACTCCTCGCAGTCCCAGTGCTGCATCGACCTGTCGCTCCCGTCCCCGCTCGCCTCCCTCTTCCCCCTCCCCCTCCCCCTCCAAGTGGAGGATCTCCACTTAAGGTCTACGACAACGAGACCCCGGGCGTCCCCTCTCACTGGATCCCGTTGTACGGATCGGTACACGGGATGTTCTACGACCCCTTGACCAAGTTGTTCATGGGAGACGGGGCGCCCCGACCAACCCTCCATCGGGTAGATGGAACAGTCCCCTGCCCTCCCGAGCCCACCACCGAGGCAAGCTGGCCTGAGTTTCCAATTGGAGACCCAGAGGACGTGCTGCACGTCCAGCGGAGCATCTTCACGGCTCCGCACATCGACCAGCCCTACGTCCCGGCCCACACCCGCTTCTTCTGCCGATGCATCGGCCGCTGGAGGACGAGTCCGCACACCTGCCTCCCGGACACCACGACGATTCTGGCGAGCGCCGCGGCCCCAATCCGCCCAGACACCGTCCTTCCAGATGGCTGGGTGACGCACACGGCGCCGATCCGTGACACCGGCTATCTGGAAGCGATGGGTCTGGCCGCGCACCCCGACGCCCAGGTCGATAGCGCGGTGCAACAAGCCTGGTTCGACGCCGGCGGAGGAGCGGCGGCGGTCCGTGGTGGGCCTGACACGCCCGCCCCTGGCGCCGCGTCCACCCATCCATCTCGACCAATGACCTCTGCCGATCTCGCAGCTCCTGGCTTCTCAATTCTGGCTAGCCAAGCTCACCAGGCACCAGTGGTTGCGCCTGCGCCGATAACTACGGAAGAAGGGGTTACGACGCGCGACTTTGGGGCGGGTGCGCCGGCTAGTCGTCAAGAGAGGCGTGCAGCGGAGAAGGCGGCGGAGAAGGCGGCGGCGCGTGGTGGGAGAGGTGAACAGGGGAGTAGTCGTAGTGGGCGTGGAGCTGGTGGAGCTGGGGCGGGGGCGGGGGCGGGGCAAGGGATCGATGCCGTTTGATGTGGAGATTGAAGATCGAAAGAGGAGACGAAGCTGATGTGGCGGCTGCAAGATTGTCTCGGCCGTGTTTTCTTTTTCTACGCGGTTGTTAAGGGGTGGTATTTTCCTTCCATCTGCACGGCTATTGAGGGAAGCTCCTTTCCGGTTTTTCTACGCGGTTACTAAGGGTGCTGCTCTTTTATGATGTCTAGGCGCTGATTCAGGGGTGCTTGTTTCCTTTTATCTATCCTAGGGTAGCTGGATATGATGGCAACTTGTTCACGGGGCAAAGTGTCTACTACAGGGGGCTGGACTTGATGGCAACATGTTCATGCGGCAGAGGCTCTTCTATCAAGAACAGGATACGAGCTCGATAACACCTTTATTTCGGACTGTGGAAGCTGGCTTTAGCTGGAATGCAATCAGATTCGTTTGCAGAATATTCAAGTTTTCTAACCGGGGACACAGATCTATACTGCCCAATTCCCCTCACTCATCCAACTTCAGCGCCGCAAAATTCCTAATAAAATGCGCCGGACACTCATAACCCCCAGGATTAACATCCAAATACCTCTGATGATAATCCTCCGCATCCCACCACTGTCCCGCTGGCAGAATCTCCGTCGTAATCTTTGACGATTTCCACCACTGCTTCTGCGCTTCCTCCGTCACCTTCTTCGCCTGCTGTTCCTGCTCCTCATTGTGGTAGAAGATAGCGGAGCGGTACTGGGTACCGCTGTCACCGCCTTGGCGGTTCTTGGTGGTCGGGTCGTGCATTTTGTAGAAGAATTCGAGGAGGGTGGTGTAGGCGAGGGAGGAGGGGTCATATGTTATTTGGAGGGATTCGGCGTCTGTGTGGTATTCAAGGTCAGCCGCTGTAAGATTCGGAATTCCGAGAGGTAAGGGTTGAAAGTATAGAAGCCTGGAGAAGGTATCACATACGTCCCGTCCTCCCACTACAAACAGCTCGATAACTCGGGTTGTTCATGTCCCCTCCAATATACCCCACCCTCGCTTCCAGTAATCCCTTTCCATCAAAGTGTTTGCGAAACAAGTGCTCCACGCCCCAAAAGCATCCAGCAGCAACGGTGCATTTCTGTGCGTTTGGAGGAAAGTTTTGCGCAGGCATGTCGGGGTTTAGCGACATGCGGGTAGAGGAGGTGAAGGGGCGAAAGAGGCGGGTGAGGAAGTTGGGCATTGTGGAGGCCATGATGATGGCGACGACTGAGAGAATGAGGGTCGTGGGTGAGAGCTTCAGATTGATGAATGGAGTTGAGGAGATGGTGAAAGTTTACTTATTGAATAATGGAGGCATACGTAGATTTATATAATCGATTGACGTCGAGGGTGCACTTGTTGCCAATCGATAAGGGCAGGGATGACAAATCCGGAGGTGGCGAAAAACATTTCAGCCACTCATGATTAGGATTCATTATTTGGAATTTCACCATACTGATACGGAGGTACGGAGTACATAGCGCAGGACCGCAGCGAGATTGGATCGATGCTTCCTACGGGATCAGTACCTCGAAATCCTAATGTACAGCTCGGCTCAAAACTCCACTGGACAACTCCGCCCTCAACAAAAGGCTACCGCTGAATACAACAACGAACGCCATGCGACATAAAAACCGCCAAGAATGCTCCGAGATGAGAAAACCGAGTTTCGTTACGCTGATTCCTCATCTCCACGTAGCCTTCCCACCCACCATCAAACTTCCCCTCAGACTTCCACCACTACCTGTAACAGCAGTGCTCAACCTCACAGTCTCCCTGCCCGCCATATCTCTGCCCGAAACGCTAATCTCTCTTGGCTTTCCATCACCTAGAGTTGTCCTTCGCTGACTCGAGGTCTTGACTACTGGTGCGGTGCGGGGGCTGAGGACGTTGGGTTTCCACTCGTTCTCTTTCTCGCTCTTCACCATCCGTCGTGCGTGCGAAGCAGTGAACATGGCGTTTTCATTTGGAGGGCTTCCTGATGATGCTGCTGTAGGGCTCCGCGTTCGACGAGGGCGGTTGGCAGGGTTGTTAGATGATGGAGCGTATGAAGCTCGCTTCACTGCAGCTTTAATATGCATGGCATCGTCTCTGTTTGCTCTCCATTTGTCTTCCGTTTCGGAGCCTGAGTTGTTAGCGCTATCATTCGGTGTGTTGTCGCTGCTGATGTTTTGCATGTGTTGTAGGGATGGACGGTTGGCAGCTTTGCTCGGCTCGAGGTCTTGCAATGGTGAGTGATCTGAGTCCGAATAGAAATTGGTAAGGGTTGGTGGTAGTGGGGAGCCATCTGTTTTCTTTGCTAGAAAACCTGCCTTGAATCGATTGTGCTTTGGCAATGCTTCTCTCGAAGGTACAGGCGGGGGAGGAATCGGAGAGGAACCGTTGGTATCAGAATAGAAGTCTAACTGTGGGTTTGGTAGAGCTGTGGACTCTACTGAAGGAAGTGCTGTGGGAGGCTCGATGGATGATGACTCTGGCGTAAGATCCTTCCGCTGTGGTGTCTTCTCAAATTCTGCTAAAGCACCCTCTTCTGTGTCATCTCGCCATCGAACGCCCCTCTTCAGTCCTTTAACTGGCGACTTTTTCTTTGGAGTAAAAGATATACCTTTCTTTGCACCGCCCATTTTCCGCCGTTTTGGTGACGCTCGCACTGGAGATGAGGTCATGTGTGGTGCAATTGCAAAGGAAGGGGGTAGTATGTTCTTGAGTGGTGTTCCTCCAATTAGAGCTGCCTGCTTTTTCCGTTTCGGCGTACCAGACTTCGTTGGTGGAAAAGCTTCGGATGGCATCATGCTACCATCGGGCTTGATAACATGAGACGTCACGCTTGTGCAAGAATTCAAAATGTTGCCTAAAACTTTCTTTGCAGTTGCGACGGCCTCGCCCTCGTCCAAGCCCAGAATGTTTTGGATGGCGGCCATAGTTTCGAAATGGCTTTGAAGTAAGACCTGTACCATACCTGCGTCGCCGCCTTTATCATCTTCTGCTACGGCAAGTAAAGCCTCGCGATCCGCATTCGCCTTCAAGAGCTCAGCCTCCCTATTCAAGGTAGCAGCATCTTGTCCATCAACGCTAGCATCTGCCTCTTTAAGTTGTTTTAGGCCATTTTGTAACGCTGAGTCTACGGCACGCTCCCAATTGCTCTTCGCTAGACGTTGGTGGTAGTGATGTCTGCTGCTTTCGAGTTCCAACAGGATTCCCTGGGCGGACTTGCGCATTGCAGCGACGTTGTTAAGGGTGCCTTCTTCCTCCTCGCTATCGCAGACATGATCGAATGCTGCAACCCAAGAAGAGATCATGGATATCCGTCGCTCGAGTTGTCGCAGTTTTTTCATGTTGCTGGCCTTTTCGAAGCGTTCCTTTTCCGAGTGATCAAAAGCATTGCGAATCCTCAGGACTCCTTCCTTGACAATTATCTCGCGCTTCTCGTCTTGCTTCCGAAACTTAGCATATGCAACCCCTTCGTGGTCTTTCTGCTGTTGTCTCAACTCGTTGATCAGAGCCATTTGTTCATCTATCTTGACCAAGAAATCCTTGACGTGCCGGTTAACGTTGTATACGTTTCTAGTGACCTTTGTTTGAATATTCTTTGCTCGATTTGCGTATCGTAATGTATTCTGCGTCTCGTCGAAATGTTGGCTTGACGGGCTCACGCATACAATCATCACAGTCTTACAGTTTCCGCCGAGCGAGAATTTGAGCAGTCGAGTCAATTTGGAATTTCGGTAAGGTATATGGTTCTTCTTCCTCGGATCACATAAAGCATTGATGCAGCTTCCCAATGCAAGTAGCGACTTGTTGATATTTGCCCCCTCAGTCAGCCTTTCGCCTCTGTTTTTCGTTGCGCTTGCTCGCTCACTTCCTGCGAGATCGATAATGCTTAGAGTTGCCATAGTGTGTGGTTCGTTGATATCGGCATTCCGATCCTTCTGCGCCACGTTGATTTGGAGTACAGCATGCGATCGAGACGAGGTGGCATTTGCTTCGGTTGGTGACATCGTCCGATACTCGTTGCCCCTCACGATCATGTCCATGACCTCCTGTACATTCTGAGGATGATGGCTTGATAATCCAGCCACAGATACGGTCTGATTAGCGTCTTCCCGTAACATCAACCCAGTTTTACTCCCCCCTGGTACCAATAAATCTCTAATGGTCTCATTATAGATTTCCAAATAGGACAGCGAAACCTCAGTCACCTTGTCTTCTGAACGGTCCGCAATCCGCTCGAAAAGTTCTTGCATCGTCAGAAAGATAACACCTGGCTGTTGTACTGTCCCAGTAATGGTATGTGTCTTTCCGCACCCCGTTGCGCCGTATGCGAAAACCGTTGCATTATAGCCATCTAAGACGCTGTCCAACAGGTTCCTCGTTGTGGATTCGTATACTTCCGCCTGAGTGGTGTTCTCGTCGAAAACTCGGTCAAACCCAAATGTCTGGTCTTTCGATCGTCTGCCAGTGGGCCCAGCCCGATTCGAGATGCGCTGTATTGCATGTTCTTCCGGCGGGTCGAAGACTCTAATAGCTTTTTAGCGGGGCGTCTACTGTGGAAACTGGGGAATCTCTTACAAGCACTTATCGTCAATTACCTTCAGAACAGGTCGAATGCCCTTTTGCGCAAGTTTGGGCGTCGGGACTCCAGCGAGAGAACCATCACCAAGAAAGAGTGGACCGTCAGGAATGTGTGTCAACTGCGCTGCTTCTCGAACCTAGATTTCATTAATATCGAGGTACTACACGCTCTAAGGATAAAACTCACAGTGAAGGGGCGGACTCTTATTGCTACACTGATTGAAGAGGCTCCGTCCGAGGCAGCCATGTTGATGTGGAAGGGGTGAAGTTGCGGCGAGCGGAGCTACTTGCGCAATGCCCTGTACTCAGTATTTCGGTACACTTGAAATTGAAGAACGCGCCTTCTCTGGCGTAATGGAGATATGATCTTGTAAATTCCCCCATGAATCTCCTACGTATGTCCAATGATGATGAGAAGATAACTGTCGCATTTGCGCAATGTCGATGGTTCATGTTGACTAACTTTAAGCGTAAACTTGCCGGTTGCCAGAGGCAACTGACCCATGGCAAAAGTCAACGTATTCTACAATAAGCGGCAACTTTCGACCACTCTAATTTCGGCCCCTATTCTATCACCCATCAATTACACAGGTTTGCTCTGACAATGTGAGAAGCTAACCAAAGTAAATGAAAAATCTATCAAGCCGATTTTTCGAGATTGGTGTGATGCAGTCCAATTTGATGGTACATATAACTGGGTACATCTACGGAGTATCAATCTTTGCATTTTGTGCTAGAATTATGTCTTACTCTTTTCTTGTTCAAGCTGTTGGGATTCTGGGAAGCTTTCTTTACAAGCCTAGCAGAAAGAGACGATCGTCAGGAGTAAGACGTGTAGAGCAATATCACAGTATCAATATTGCTCTCCTCGCGTAGTGATACACAAACCCATTACCATGTCCCAAGATTCTGGCTTGATTCTCATTAGAATATAACCAATACTACTCGTTTCCTTGAGCACTGAAATAGGACATTGTTTTGCAGCTTGGTTTCCTCCTCAAAGCATTCAAGCGTGTTTCGACATGCCACCAAGCCAAGTAGACTGGCGTTGATGTAACTTGTCTGCTAGCTCTAAATTGGCGGTATCTCACAGCTCATTAAAGCTTGAACTCATTATTCTCGATCTTGACTCTGGCTTCCATACTCCTCCTCGTAGTTAGGCAGAATAACATCCCAGCTACTGTCACCCATATCCACTTCGTCCTCCGTCTTAGCATGATCTCTAAATCTGAATGCCAGAGCTGCCCCGTCCTTCAGGCCTGCACCCAAAGGACTACTGTTCAGCACACTGTTCTTCCCAGCCTTTGACTTTTTCCCACCAAAACCATCCTCTCCATCCATTTCTGGTATGTCCAAGCCCACCCAGCCTTTACTGAGATCATTCTTATCGACTAGGACGCCAAGAATCACTTCATCTGGATCCGATGGTAGAGGTTGATCATTTAAGGTAGATTTCCCTGTTGCTTTCACTGCGTCTAGGAGCTCTTGCTTGATGGAGGTAAATGACTGGCTTTGGTCAACGAACAGAAGGATTGTAGTTTTGTGTTGCTTTAATCGTAGAGTCCACTGGTGTTGGTCTGGAGTTTTGAAAGGCTGGGCGGTCGGTTATCAGTAGAAATTTGATATATGGCACAAAATCCTACATACCATGGTGAGTTGCCTACAAGTATTTTCCGAGCGGTGAGCTTCGAGTTCTTTCGGCACAGATTCAGCTTACGTAAGAAAGATTGTGATGAAAAGGTCGTTAATTAACGATCGTAATTCATGTACATCCGTAGAGGTGCCCAACTACCAACACAACACATGGGCGAGTTTGCTGACAATCTGGCAAGGCCATTTTCCCGGTATGAACAACTGTTGTCACCGCGCTGACAAACATCTCGAAGTGCCCTACGTCTTAAGTAGCTCCGAGATTTCCTGACCACAGCTTGATCTATCCCTACGATATATAGACAGAAATCAAATTACCATGGAGGACACCATAACCAAGGTTGATTCCAACGGCTCAATCGTGCCTGCACCTTGGTCTCGGCGAATCAACGAAAACCGCCTTTCCCTTCCCTACAAAAATCGCCTTTCAGCTGCCACAACCTGTGCCTTCTTTACTGGCGTGTTCCTTGGGCTCTCCCATGGCAGCCAGACAGCCGGTCTACGATTCCGGGCAGAAAACTCGCACAGATTTCCAATTACCTCAACAGGCTGGTACCTCTACCACAAAAGCAAGAATTACCATATGATGCTGGGAGGGGTCAAAGAGGGGCTGAAGTTAGGATCCAAAGTAGCCTTCTGGGCTGGAGGCTTCTTTGTGATTGAAGAAGCCGTCGACAGGGTAAGAGGAGGTAAGAGAGACTTTGCATCAACGGTGGTGGCCGGCTTGAGTGTAGCCGGAGGTTTCAGTGCCTGGAGTAGGTCCATTAGTACAAGCTTAAGTGTTAAATGGCCAGTAGTTGACGCATACAGACATGTTTTCCCTCGTCACTGCCGCACGTACAGTCAAGATAGGACTTTACAGCAGCTTGGCTTTCGGGCTTCTCCAGGATGCCTTGAGCTTAGCAAGAGGTCGAAAATTGGCATATGTAGATTTTCTGCTCGGCAGAAACCGTGGCTCCCATGTTATGGAAGATGGTAGGACTTAATATGACTCGGTCTCAAATGGCCCTCATTTGGTAGATCAGACTGCACCCTACCACTCATACACTTTGTTCTTGTTAGCAAAGAAAGAGTCAACTACAAAGCCATACAAACGTCCAGGAACTTAGGCCGGCTATCCCACAATTGCAATATTTACCTATCCTTTCGTTCCGTGGATGCAGACCCTTGTTCTAACACATCACTCAAATTTGGGTCCAAGCAGAAGTCGATGAAGTCTATCATTTTTTAGACATTGGCATAGCGTCAGCGCAATTCAAAAGGTCTGCCTGAGCCATGAAGACTGCCACTGAGTTTGACAGGCAGCTTGGAGCCTGTGATACTTCGAAGCCTGTAGCTCAGGGTGGTCTGGTACAACGCTCCTTCAAAGATCATGGTTGGAATAATGTTATGAGTTGTCCTGGATTATCTAGAGCATCCACTAATCCGTACCATTTATGTGTGTAAGTCAGACCACCGCTATTAGTGAATATTATATACGTGTAAGCGCGTTCGCTGTCAGCAATAGCACAATTGACGGAGCAGTAGCTGATTCTAATGTAGCAATCTTATTCTGAGCCTCGATGTGTCATATCGAGGTGGAATTGGAAGATCGGAGTCTTGGATATGGGGATCCGAGGTTTCACTCATTATACTGACTCGAACACCGCAACTCTGATTTCTATATAAAGGCCCAGTATTCCTGCTCTCTGCTTCTCTTTCTTTCTCCTACAAACCAAGAGAATCTTCAAAGCTCTACTGCACCCAAAGCATCTCTTACATAACATTTCAAATATCCAAGCCTCGAACATCATTATTCCTTTGTGGGGCGCCGAAACACCATATCCACCTCCAAGATGCCCTCACAGGGAGGGTCACATCCAGCCTACGAAGGTCAGTTGTGGCTCATTGTACGGAAGCTCTTTGCGAAGACCAACTAACAAAGCTGCTATAGGTCGTTCAAGCATGCCATCAAGGCAATCCATCAGCGGCAAGAGTGGTCCTGACGATCGCAGTCGCAGCTATGGAGGAAGCCACCTTGATGAAGGTGGTCGTACTAGCAGCCGGCTCCAGATCGCAGACCATGACCGTACCAGCAGCCGACACCAGATCGAGGATCGCAGCCGTACCAGCGGCAGCTCTCGAGCCTTGGAAAGAGCTAGTGGAGGCAGTCGGTCAGATTCTCAATCTCTGGCGAGGATTAGTGGGGACCGTTCAAGCTCCCATGCTCTAGATCAAGGCAACTTTGGCCGTGACGAGTACGAGAGCCAGAGCGGCACCTCTCGACTCTCTAGAACCGGTGCTAGCAGTCGTGACGATGGCCGAAACAGAGACGAGCTCAGGAGCTCACGACCTTTCCACTCCTCGAGCGCAGGTTACGGTCATAGCCGAATGGCTACACGCGATGGGCCTAGCAGGGCCAGCTCAACCCGCCTTGGGGAAATCGAAGAGGAGGACGAGCGCGGCTTTAGCACTATAATGGGACGGAGTGTAGGTCCATCACAGGTACTGACGAGACGTGGCCATGATGGCCAGATGACCTCATACGGAGGCGCCACTATGAGGAGTTCCAGGCGTGAGATCGATTTTCGTGATGACGAAACCGACAGCGAACAGGAGGTCGTTACTAAGAACCGCTTTTCGAAAATGAGCGGCCAGCTTCTCTTGACCAAATTTCCAGAATTGGGAGAGCTACTCGAGAATGTACTCCAAATCAAGCCAGCGAAGCTCGACGAGTATTGCGAAGCTCACTACATCCGCCTTGATCTTACCAAAAACCGGGCGGATATCAGTAAGCTCCTGAAGAACTCAACGCCCAATGATCGCGAAAAGTGTGAGAAAGCGATCAAAAAGTATGATACTCATCAGGAGAACGAACGGCACTTGAACGGTGGCATGCCGGCTCGTTCGATTTTTGAACCTACCACAGGCCACAAATCTACACACAGCGGCGGAACAGTACGCAGTAGCGGAACCACAAGCAATGCCGTAACCACAAGCAATGCCGTAACCACACGCCATGCCGTAAGTACAAGCAATGCTGTAACCACACGCGACCGTGGAGCCACACACACGGGCGGAACCACACGCACTGGCGGAACCCCGCGTGATGGCCAATCGACAGGCGACGGGAAATCGGCTGTCGTTGGTGGATCAACTCAAGGTGGATCATCGAATCATACTGTGGTCATTGCTCCGTCCGTCATCGAACGCCCGGTATACCTAGTACCAGCATACCGGCCCGTTCGCCGGTGTTGGTACGCTGATGATTATTATGGCCGTCCACCACCTTGGTATTGATAGGGTTGTTCCGCACCAAAGGACTGCATCAATTGCCAAGAATTGTGGTTCCTTCTACTAGGTACACGGCTTCAACTCCCGCCATGTATAAGGCAGGACTTTCAATATCAATTTCCTCTATTACCCAACATTTTCAGAGCTTGTCTTTGCATGAAAAGGGTGTACTTGCTTGCTTGTTTATTGGGAGGCTAGATGGTGCCGAATAGTAAATATGTTTCCTAGAAAGCATGCAAACCAGCTGGGTATAGGTAGATTTGTCATAAAACATCTTAACATAACCAAGCAAGCTACCGCTCTACTGTCAGAATACGTCGAATGACCTCCTACATCTACATAAAACATACCTCGTTACTCTGACCCTTCCCTTTGAGGCCCCTCTCAACGCCCAAGTCCGCCAACTCCAACTCCTCACCCTCGATGTTATTTGATCACGGAACCCCAAGACCTAGGAACATCGCACATCGCCAACTCGCAAGGGCTGGAGATAAGGAATAGTGCGGTGTGCACAAAAGTAAGGGCATCCAAAACTAAACATCAAACTCTCAGCATTTCCATCACAAGCTCTCCCACCCCAACAATCACTCCTATATTTATTCCGCCCCTCTATACCATACAAAACTACTCAACCGCGCTTTTTTTCTCACTTCTTTCCTCTTACTATGTCCCTGTCAGCCTCCTCCATCAAAACCCACCACAGTATCATACTCCCATTCACAATACAAAATTGCTCACAAAATCCTACTTACTCTCCAGAAAAAAAGCTTAGATGGCTCTAAAACACAAATCCCACAACCCCTCCAGCACGACTCTATCAGACCCTCTCTTTTCTACAGTAATCCTTCCTCCAACTCCAGAGTCCAAAAAAAAGGGGGAACGCCCGCCATGCCTCCCCCTCCACTACAAGCCTACACCCACCCCCAGCTTTCCCACCCCCAATTCTCCACCCCCTTCCCAGCACCACCGCATCCCCTTCCAAGCATACACCTCCACCTCGACATCCTCGACGCCGGTACGGAGCGTCGAGAGGCTTTGAAGTAGGGTTGAAGTGAGGGTGTTTGTGTGTTGGAGGTGGGGGGGAGCTGGTGTTTGTGTTGACAGAATGCGGGGTCAGATGGGGGGACTTTGCCTTGGGAGCAAGGAGGCGAAGGACCATGGCATCACTTTTTTTCGAGCAGAGCGAGGGGGGTTATGGTGGGAGTTTGGCAGTTGGGGTATCTATTACCGGGTTACAACGGAAAGAAAAATTCTACTGTGTTGACACATGGATATTTGGTTACTCTATCCTCTTCTATAGTCATCGTACTCGGCATCGTACTCAAGCCACCCATACACAGCTCATATCGAGCTAAGAGTACTACAGCCAAGGCATTAAGAATTCAAAGAAATGCATAAGCGCGGCAGCATCCAGCATCCAGCGCCCCAGCCCAGCCCTAACCTCAACACCAAAGCATCCAACCACCTTCTCACCAACCCCTATCCATTCCAAAACCCAAGCTACCCCCTGCCCCCCCAACTCCTTACTCTTTTCCCACTCTATTCCCCCTCCAGCCACCCTTCCAAACCCAACAAACACTCCCGCCCTCACACCACTCCCTCACCTTCCCCACCCCGACCTCCTCATCCACACCCACCCTTCCCAGTCCACCTTCATTGAGCCAGCGGGTCAGATCTTCTATGACCAAGGGTTCGTACATGAGGATTTTTTCGTGGTAGGTGAGGTTGAGCGGGTTGTGGGTTGGGGGGTGCGAGGTAATGGCGAGGGTGATGGAGTGGAGGATATCTGGCGAGGATGAGAAAGAGGGGGTGACAGTGGTGGGAAGAATGATTTTGGGTTTTGCTGGGGACAGCGGGAGGGTAGAGGGTGTTTTCGAGGAGCGGCGGCGGGGTGGAGAAGGGGTGGGGGGAATAGAGTCCGAGTCGGATATTTCGTCGACGGGGGCTGGGGTGCTGGAGCGGCGAGGTTTAGTAAGGGGTGGAGCTTTTCTTGACGATGTTGTAGGACGCTGTCTGGGTGATGGTGCGTCTGTTGACGCTTTGCGAGGTCGGCCTCGTGGCTTCTTGGCAGGCGGATTGCAAGCGGCTGCAACTTCAGTCGTGACTGGAATGGTGGCTCTGGGTGGTCTTCCTTTCTTCTGGGGCGAGCTGCTTTGCTTAAGCGCCTCTAGGGTCATCGCCTCAGCAGTTGGCGGCTGTGGTACGTTTATGTTGGGAGGTAATGGTTGAAGAGCTATTCGATTCTTGCTCTCCCAGCATCTTTCCAGGAGATCTATCATACCTTCTCTTTTCTTGATGGGCTTGAAGGCATACGAGGCAACTGCTTTGGCAAGGTCGGTGGTTGTAAACCCTTGGTAGTTGGGCATTCCTTCTGGCAAAGATTTAGCAGCACTTGCTCCAGGTTTTAAGGGGACAGCATTCTTCCTAGTTTTCTTGACTAGAGAGCGGCTCCTTAGACGTCCGTTTAATGATTCCTCAGCCACAGGTTTAGGTATACTTCGTTCAGTAGTAGCCGTGTCTTGTTCAACTATTGATGGTCTTTCAAGGCCTTTCTCACGAGGTCCGAAAAGGTCCTCGGGGACATTCCACTCGACCTCGGCTTCAACCGAAGCCACATAAACATCTAAAGACACTGGCTTCGAAAGTGGAGATACACCTTCAGCCATACGCATCTGCCTGGGCAACGGCGAATCTACAAGATTCACCACTTCGGCATGTAGCAATGAACCACCTGAGTCCCTAGACGCAACCGACCATAGATTCCTGGAAGCTACGTATGAAGCTACGTTGGTTTTCGTAGATGAGCCTGACATTATGCCTGTGGATTTGGAAATAGTTGGACTAGTAATGATCGGCTTAGCCATCGTTTCTGACACTTCAATTGCTTTTCGTAGATCTCTGATGAACGTCGGAGATTCTTCGCTTTCAAGTTGGCTGCAAGTACCAAAAACTAGCTCTTGATCCTTGGCAGTCTTTATAGCCGACTCAGGCGATAGAAGAATTGGTGCTTTGAAAGTCTGCTTTTTCACTTTGGTAGTGGCAGCTTTTGGTTTTCTGACCTTTCTCACAGGTGACTTGCGTTGCTTTTCTCTGTCTGACGTGCTCGCAAGATTGAGAGGTCCGGCATCAGTATTGCTTTGAGGTTCCGAAGCAGCAAGATGTTGTAATAAGGGCGAGGTAATCTGCGGCGCAGGGGGAGCGAATGGAGCTGTTGCCTTCTCTGTAATAGTTTGGGGCTTCTTCTTGGGCGAAGTACTTCTTTTCGCCTTCACTGGCTGAGGGGGTGGGCAGATGGTTGTATTAAGAAGCTCCACTTTCCGCCTCTTAGTCGAGCCCTTACCATTGACGTCCCGTAGGATTGCAGGCGCAGGCATTGAGGAATGGCTCGGCTGAACATATCCAAAATCTCCCAAAACGTTCCCAAATTGGCTAGCAGGCAAGTTGTTCTTTAGAGGAGTTTGGATTGTAATAGATATATCAGACAGTACCTTGTTATCTACCAAGCGTGTTAAATTTAAAGAAGTATCCTTCGTAGGTGTCCAGTCTCTTCTCCTTTTGACAGCCCTTTCCAAATTCAGAGGCTCTGTGCTCGCCTCAGACGCCTCTTTTTTCTTGATCAGTGCTACGCTACCTGACTCTTCGGTCTCTTTGACTTTATTTGATTTCGGTGTTTTGGCCGTCTTTGTCGCCTTGGCGGTATCCTTAATAGCTCCAGGCTTAGTTATCTTAGTCTTCTTGATCTTCGTCTGTGCCTCGTCCTTGCGCCTTTTCGTGCGGCTCTTCTCCACCACATGCGCTTCAGAAGCCTCAACTCGCTCTGCTGCATGAGGCTTATTGGCCTCAATAGGGGTCTCGTTGCTGGAATCTCTCACTGTGACTTTCTTTCGTGGCGCTCTCGGCTTTTTAGACACAATGCCCTCCTCCTCTTCTCGCCGGACGGCTGCCTTTTTCCGCTTTGAAGCTGGCTTGTCACAGCTCTGCTGATTCTTCTTCTCGGCAAGTTCTGCTCTTACAGGAATCCGCGGAGACCGTGATCCTTCTTCCGGATATGCTTGACGTAGAAGACTCGATGCGCTCGCGAATCCTAACACAGTCCCCTTCGGCCCTGGACCCACCTTACTGCCTGTCGCTAGGCATAAGGTGTTCTTCACAAATAGCTGAGAAGGAGACGGTAGTCCAGGGGAAGAGGACATGGCGGCGTTCAAGGCGGGTGGAGGAGTAGTTGAGATTATCGAATGTGATGGCGAGGACGAAAGAAGAATAGGGTTTGTGGCTGCCATAGCGGCGGAGCGCGAATTGCGCAGGAGGATGGGAAGGCACGTCAGAGTTAGGAACCAGTGATTGTGCACTCGCCTTCAGCTCCCTTGGATGTTCGACATCGTGACTTGTATTGACGAGGTTGGAATAACAAGGTGCCGCGGTTGTTGCTAGGCAAACTTTGTTTACTCCGTCCACATCCAGATGATACCCCTTACCAAAAGATCATCATATGAGACAAGAATCGTTTCTCAAGCACCAGTAAGATAAGAAGCAATGCATGAGTGCTACGCTTATGAAGACCACTATGAGACTACGTTCATGGTACATTGTTTCGTCTCTCGACGACCATTAAACGTCTCGTAACCGCAGGAACCGAAACAGGGACGAACAGCAGGAGTGCTTCTCACGCGTAGTAGACGTTATAAAAATCTGCTAATGTCTACATTGTGGGCTATTTCCTTCAAGGGTATATTGAGCGACGGTATAGTGTGTGACTGTTGCTGAGATTTGTAGTGCGTGCTTCTCATGTTGTTCGGAGGAAGTACAGTTCTCCTGGAAGGTTTGTACAGTATTCCTGCTGCCCTTTGTATCTACCACAGTGTTTCCAGTGTGGTCAATACGTAATTACACCACTCTCAAGCGTTGGAGAGCCGCATCAAGCAGTTTGTTAGTCTCATGAAAGAATCAAAATTATATCCTTAATGGCTATAAGTCCTAAATACGTCCGTCCTATATCATGGCATCGTAATTCAAGAAGCTCTTTCCACTGTAAATGCAAAAACATCGCCAAGATTCTGATCCAACCCAACCCGACCCGAGCTAAACGCGATGACGAAGCCGATTAGTCTTTGAATCCCCAATACTAATGTCACCGGGCCTTGTTCGCAGGTCCTGCGACTGTCTGGAAACGAACTCTTTTTGCAAATTTTTGCATCCCGCCAGCATCGAGCCATTTGTTCAAGTTCTTGCACTGACTGACATCAAATGCACTGAGCTTGTGGCACCCATCTACAATGGCCTCAACACCGACTCCGGTCACTCTGACACAGCCTCTGACTGATAGCTCGTGCAGTTCGAGCAGGTGAAGACCAATGCTGCGCAAGGATGAGTCTGAGACGGCACTGCCGCAGAAGGAGAGGTTAAGCTTCCTTAACTGCGGGCAGCCAAGCGCCAAGACCTCGGTGGCGGTATCTGATAGAGCGCAGCAGAAGGACTGTGGTTATGTCAGAGAGGATCTGAAGCAGAACTTCAGGGCAGGACATACCAAGTCAAGATCTCGTAGTCCCTTCGCCGCGTTTGTCAGATATACAATAGCATTATCGGTGAGATACGTGCAGTCGGCTAAGCATAATTTGGTCAGCTTCGTAAATTGGAACTGGCCCCAATGCTGAAACCCTTGGTCGGTAATGGTCGTACACCGCGTCAAATCTATCTGCTCTAGCCTTGATGCAGCATGATAAGCCATGTGTGCCATGGACCGATCAGTCACATGCTTGCAATACGAGAGCGTTAGTTTCTTGAGCTTCGGGCAACCAAAAACTGTTCCTGGTGGCGGTTGCGGCGGTACTGGCGCACCAACAGATCTTGCAGCTGCTTGTCGGCCGTGCAAATTCTGATGAGCGATATTACCAGGGGATCCTTGAACGACCCAGCCTACCACACGAGCCAGAAGGTTGTCGCTGACTTTGCGGCAATTGCTCAGGTCAACCTCCTCCAGATTCTTAGCTTTGTTTGCCATTTCTAGAACTGCTTGTGCCGTAATATCCCACACACTTTTCATCTTCCAAGAGACCACGTTCGCACCACATGTTGTTGCGAGCGCTGCAAAGCCTTCATCCGTGATATGAAAGCAGTTACCAATATTAATGGCTCGAGGCCGAGCTCCCACAAAGGGACAGATCCGGTTGATGAGGATCTCGTCCGTGATAATTCGATTATACATTGCAAGGTTTAGCGTCTGCAACAGCTCCGGTGACCCTTTCAGGATCTTCGACCAGTGCAATGAAACCAAACGTAATCGCATTAGCTGGTGCAGTTCAAGATGCCTGAAAATAGATATAAGGATGTTGTCTGGCAGTGATCCTTGACTGAATTCACTTGGCCGACGTCGTAGTGTTTTGGGCCGTTTAGATTTCCCACGAAAATCTGGTGTGGTAAACGCAGGCTTGGATTTCGAAGACGGTGCAGTTACTGAGCGGGCGCCTGGCGGTGAAGACCTCCTCTCCTGGGTTTCCTTGCCATTGGATTGTCCGCCTTCAGGGGTTGGAGGCGCCAGAGATCCTCGTCTAGACCTTGAGCGAATATTATCCAAATCCACGTTCAGAAATGGATCAGGATCTGCAGGTTCCATGATGGAACGGTCCTCGATACGGCTGGGCTTATGAGGGCTCTCTGTCTTACTATGAGTGAATGTTACTTTAGGGACCGATTTCTTCCGCCCTGGTTTTGGTGACCTGTCCGCAATGGCAAGCTCATCGATAGGAGGTGTAGAGTCTCCAATGTCTGTCATGACAACGTCATTGTCTGACTTAGACTGTAGTCTCTGTTTTGCGGTCATTTCGACCTGTTTTCTGAGGGCTGGGGGACATCTCATCCAAAAATTCGAAAGGACATCTCCAGTAATCATGAGGCATTCCACAGAGGTTACTGATCGAACAGTAGCAGTCCGACGAGGCGCAAGTGAGAGACTGGCAACTTCCCCGAAATATTGTCCCGGTTTTAAGCGGGCCTTGACTTGTAGACCACGCTTTAATTTCCTTCCGGCTCCGTTTGGGAGAAGTCGTTGGTTTTGACCCGGAACATTCTCATCAATCACTTCAACCTCTCCTCGTACTATAAAGAAAACCTCACGACCCTGCGAATCTTGCTGTATGATGTCCGTAAACGGCGGATAATTGCACGGCTGAGCGTTTAGTCCAAGGAAATGTAGAATTTCGTTGGGTAGCCCCGAAAATAGAGGGAGTTCCCTAAGCAATTGCCTTACGTTGACCAGTCCATCACCGAGAGCACTGGAGGCTGCTGCTTCGACAAGACCAGGCGATGGTGATTTCCGCTTCTTGTTGATCTGTGTTCCGTTGGAATAGGTCCCATGACTGTCTGCCATTACGATATCGCCGGTTTCATTATCCTCACCATCACGAGCTCTTTTGCCCCGTCCCGTAGCCCCTGTAGCTCCCTTTTGGGTTGTAGCTAGCTTTTCGCGCTTCTTTCGTTGCAGTATCGACAGCCTCTCCGCAGCCTCATCTCTGATGGCCCGTTCTACTTCTGGAAATCGAGGCAGCTCCTTGGTAAGGTCCTCCTTCTTCAAGACAACCAACATGCACCTGGTACGTGCTATAATCGTGGCCGTTCGAGGTATGTCCATGAGGATGCCTATCTCTCCGAAAAAGGCTCCAGGCTTCAACTCAGCATAGGTACTTTCGCCATCTCTTGAAGTTACGGCAACTGCTCCGCGCACCAACCAATACATTGCTTTGGCGTCGTCACCTTCTGTGAGTATATAGTCATGTGGTGAATGCAGCTGAGGTCGCAGATGTTTCCCTATGGCCGCAAGGAAGCTATCAGGAGCGGAGAGGAAAAGCGGGAAATTTCTTATCCGGTCAAGCATGTCCAATGGCATGCCATGAATGGTGGATGCAGTCAATGGTGAGGGTCGGATTGGTCTTGACGGATTTGTCTCTGAATTGAACGTCCTAATCAACGAGAGAGTATCCGGGATAGGTGCTGCGTTTGCCTTGGTGGCAAATGCAGTGCCTCCAGCACTGGTCCTGTGGCGCCGCATAGTAGGTGGTGACTAGGAAGGAGAGGTAAAATGTCAAAAGCTGCCTTGAAGTAGGAAGGAGAGTACCGATGACTCGGTAACATCTCTTGGTGTATGCGCATCCACTGGCTTCTTCTCTTGACAATCTCGGATGGTATGCTGGGAGGAATCAAACAGCGTCGGCGCTAACGAATGAAAACCTTTACAGACTCGCCAAAGGCTACAAGGCTTACTGCATGATTAGCTGTCTCTTCAAAATCTCATAGCATCGAATGGACGTGCCTCTAATAGCTTCAACGGTTGCTTTCCGCAATACACAGCGCCCGCTACAGAACCAAAGTGCCCTTATCCTCGTGGATTTCTGGGATGTAGAAGTCCCCGAGGGCAGCTGGCTAACAAGGCAGAATCTCTCCTGTAGGCGCGCGATTGAGAATTCAAATTGAATTAAAGGCTACCTAGTCGCCACTTGCAGTTGCCCTTGCCCTGCACGACAAGGAAGTGTGTCATGCACGCGAAGACGCAAGAAGCTGTGGAAGCTTTTCAGGCCATCCCAGGGAGCAGTCAGTGCTCATGTTTCAAGTCTTCTGTAGTAGCGAAACGGGGCTCGGGTTAAGGTACCGGATAGATAACGGATGACGCTTGAACCGCGTGGAGATCGTCAATCAGTCGATCAGTCTTTTCAGCCGCGTGTGGAGACTGGAGAGAGAGGGAAGCTGACAGGACAGCGTGAGACAATTGGTTTAGCTGAGGAATTGAGAAATATTGCTCTGTCGGCAGTTGTTGCAGATCAGTGCTGATTCGCTGATCCCGTGGGGTTAAAGTGTAAAGGTCGGTATTACTCTACTAGGGCGTAGTGCGCAGTATGTACGGAGTAAGGTAAGGTAGCTAACAGGTCCTGTACGACCTCCAACCTGGTAGTTATTCGATATCACCCATCACATTACGGATCACCAAAGATATCGAGTTCGCTATCTGCTCCGTACAACATTGACTGATGGTCTTCCACTTCCGCACGAATGACAACTAACACAAATGTCAAGAAGTTACCTAAACCATCATAGAGACCCAAAGTGACATTATGCCGTCAGAGGAGCAGTTAACTTTTTTGCTAAACCTATTCGGTCTCACAAACAGGTAGTATGATCTGTCGATTTCGAATATGATGGAACGAAACCGCGGAAAACGCGACGAGAAGTTGGTGTTCATTCAACGAAATCAGTCTGAAGGACCCGTACCTTCTGGCCACTTTCCCCCTGTACCTTTCCTGGTAGCGATGCTTCAAATCTCTTTACAGCAGAACAAGTCCTTCCCTTATTTAACGTAGTTCATGCCAAGATGTATGCATATAACAGACGTGAGCATTTGTGCTCTTCGAAAGATCAATTCCATCGAGAGTATTGAAAATCTCAGGAATAGATAAAAGGCTTCGAAGAGATTCCGATATGAACAAACATAAATTAACTCTGACTATTTGGGATTTGAAAAGCATTAAATTGTTTATCAGTGAGTACTGTGCCTAATAACAGTGCATTCCTAGTCCCAGCAGGCATAATCTGGATAGTAACGGTTATGGATCCTTCGCGCATAGTCCACCACTGCGGAGGAGCTTCGCACCATCTTCTGCGTCTCAGGCGCCCTAGCAAGAACTATCAGTATAATCACGAACCACCTAACTGTTAAGTGGAACGTACGCAGTGCAAACAAGCGCCCAAGCTATGAACCCGAACAGAACCGTGTCCGCCTCAGACGGCCCATTCCCTCCCAAGACCCAAAACGTCGTGTCATTGGCGCCGGTCTCTGTATTCTTCCTTCTCGACGCAACGAGAAGCGCATCGACATTCTCCCAGATCTGCTGCCTAAACGAGCTAATCTCTTCCGCGGAGTACCGCCCGGTACCCTGACCATACAGAATCTGGCTGATTTTGCGGTAGGTGAGCAGACCAACAACGAGCTGGACAGGGTAAGGCAGCGTTGAGAGAATGTGTGATCGCGTGGTGTAATAGTTCTCGTGCCATCCTTCGTAGCACTAGGGGGTTGGGTAGTCGAGTGTCAGTTTTTGTACTTGATGACAGGTAAAATTCAGCTGGCGGTAGGCATGGGAAAGCATTTGGACGAGCACACCCACCTGGTAGAAATACAGCTTCTCTTCCAGCAGGGCTCTGAGTGCTAAATCATGCGCTTTCTCCGTTGGAGAGAGCTTGGCATTGAGGTCATCCAACACGCCCTCCTTTACGAATCTTTCGGCAATTGTTGAAATATGCTATAGATACCTGAATAGGATTGTTCCAAAGTGTGTTCATATTTTGGCCGATTCGTAAACCAACAGCAAGCGTAGAATCCCCAAGAATCATTGGGGTGACTGGAGCCTGACCATCAGAGTCCTTCCTCGAAATTGCGATGTAGGGAATTTTGCCCCTTGGAGCTTTCAACAGCGATCCAGCCTCGGTGCGGTAGGAGAGTCCGGTAAAGCGCAACCGAGCTTCGAGTTTTATGACGAAGGGCGACCAAACGTAGGCTCCTGAACCTTGGAAACCACTGAAGAGTGTTATATTGGGCTGGGCTTTGAGATGAGAGACCATTGTTTGTGACGAGGTTATGAGAGCTCGGATTGTTGCGACGGTAGCTATATTGCGGGCTCGGATTTACTGAGAACCTCAGCAATTGAAGCTATACAAACTTGTAGATTGATCTCGCTGTACTGTTGTCAATCTCACGTTGGCAGCAATTATCATTGCTGAAAATAATGTAGAAACAAAAGCTTGTTATTATTATTATGATGATGAAAGCTCAATATTGGAAATTAATAATCGTAAATCAGAAAAGACGATGCCTAGATGGATGGTGACTGACGTATACACAATACACGATAGGTAGAGAATCGAAGAGCGGAGGAACTATGAATGGGTCCCAAGAGGTGTAACGTGGGATCTCCAACGCATTCAATGTCTCTCCATACAACGCCTGACCGTGCTCCTGAGGTAGTCAACGCCATGGCAAATGTGATTGATCGTGCATCGCTCTCCTATGAATTCACATAAGGCACTCTGCAGAACAACGCTCACCACCTCACTCACACGACTACGAGTAAGGCGACCTTGATCTCAGCCTCGCTTCTATCCACCGCAGACCTCGTACTGGCCACTCTCCGTCCCAGCTAAGACACCTTTGGTCGCCCAAAGTCTTATTACGACCCCTATTGCGCAAAAGCGGCGCATTTCGTTTGGTTACCACTAAACGTACACCCCTTTTTACTACGTTGACGCCCCCTGTTTACTACCTTAGCGGAAGATTATGAGAACACATTACGGTTGTGCTACGGTTCTTCTGACTGAAACAGTCTTTATGCAGTCATTTTGTAGAAACAGTTCTGTTACAGTACTTTAAAAATAATGTATCTTCAATGAAATGTTTAAGAATTATTACTGTTATTTTTCATGAATGTAATTATCTTTGATACAGTTCAAGATAAATATCAGTTAATCGAAAATAACAGATACAATACTGCTAAAATGTCAAACCTTATCTTCGGGTAGACTGTATTTGGAACAACATCAACGCTTTTGCAAATCTAAGCTTATATTCGATCGATTCAGACAATTTCTACGCGTGGTCATCAAGCAAGCGACTGCAAAAGTGCGTCATGAATAGTATCTTATGCATGTTGGATGCGAAGCATGCACAGGGCACATGAGGTTGTAAGGAAGATAAGGTTGTACAATAGTTCTATGTTACAGTCAAAAATACAGCTGACTAAGCATTGAATCTGACACGTCTCTGGAAAAAATAACAGATAACTGTTATAAATGTTAAGATTGCGCGACCGTCTTTATGCGGTGTCATTGCAGAATACATATTCATCAAGGTTAGTGATTCTGCTACGGTAGCACTACGGTTATACTGTCTCTTAATCTTTCGCTAAGGTAAGGTACATACTCGTATAAACGGGGTTCCCGCGCAAACGGGGTTTCTGCGCACTCTAACCTAGAAAGGTTAGCAATAGATAGTATCGGGTTTAGCGTGCTAAAAATGGCACTAATATAAATAGTTTTAGTTAGCGTGCGCAGAAACCCCGTTTGCGCGGGAACCCCGTTTATACGAGTATACGCCCCCCCAAATAGGTTTAGCGGCTACTCAACTAGGGTTTAGCGACGAATAAATCATAACAACGCGCACGCGCACGCGTTCTTCCAACTACTTTACCTCCACCCACCCTACCTCATCGCCGCCATGGATCTTGCACCCCCTCCAGTGGGTGAGCTCTATGTGAGCCACGAGGAGCTCATCGCCGCCGTCTATACATGGGCTGGAGCTCACGGTTACGCGCTCAATATCAAACGCTCGAGCAAAAACAAGCGGGGAATCAAGGATAAAATTTGGTTGAAGCGTGATAGGGGTGGCAAATCTACGAGTCCTGTCGGGCGAAAGAGACTACACGCCGGTTCAAGGCTCATCGAATTCAAGCTCGAATTTGTAGCGAGGCGCCCTACATTTTGAAGCTGGAGGACGTGCATCCTCACTGGCGTTTCACCAAACCAGCTAGGGTAGTGAGTGCAAACAACGAACCGGAGGTAGCTCCGGAACCCATCGATCCACTACTTTCAGTGCAATATCCACCTACTGCAAGGGCTCGGGGTAGACCAGCTAGTTCAACTGCAGCTGCAGCTCGTACACGCTGTGAACAACAGCTAGAGGACTCTACTCAACGCGAACCAAGCCAATTCGAACGCGTTGAAGCGTATCTGCAACAACGGGCTGAGCAAGAGCTAGGGCAAACACAAGCGAGGGGTAGGGGAGGTAGGGCGCGGGGCGTAGGTAGAGGTAGAGGGCTAGGTCGAGGAGGTCGAGAAGGTTGAGGAGGTAGAGAGGGTGGAGGGGGTGAAGCTCCGGCTGAGTCTCTATCCGAACATCAGCAGGAAGCTTCAAACGGTGGAGGCTTCTACGGGGTGTTTCAAATTTGATATGTAGTTGCAAATGTAAATCAGCTTCGAAAAACATATCGACCCCAAAGATACTTGATTTTTGGTGAGCCGCTCATATAAAATCAAGTAATACAGATGTTCGTCTGTTTCAAAGCTGCCAAACCCTAGTTGGGTAACCACTAAACCTATTCTGGGGGGGCGTATATGTACCTAGTAAGTGGGGGCGTCAATGTAGTAAAAAGGGGTGTACGTTTAGTGGTTCCCTTTCGTTTAATGGACGAAGACAAGCCTGTCATGCCAATGTTTAGAGGTTTGGCTTGTCACCATCAGAAAATAGGTCGTAAAGCCACACAGAAAGGATGTGATATTGATATGCTAGCATGAGCATGAGCATGACTGAATAGTCGCGTACTAACAACATCCATTGGAAGACGAAAAGGCTGACATATAAGCAGAAGTCTACGATCATGGGATGATTTACGGGTAGGTAGCAAGGGGTAAAGGAAGACCAGATAGAGAGATTGGCGTTTCTCTTATGAACCTGAAAGGTTGCTTGAGGAAGGATTGGTAGTACATAGTACTGTTCGAGCTGAAACCTTAGCTCTGAAACCTAGCAGCGGTACCGGGAACTTACAGCTGTTACCATAGCAGCGTGTAAATTCGACATTCATCTCCATCCTTACGGATGGAGAAGACCTCAATTCGCCCCTCTCAAGGCCATCATTCCCAACACAATAACTTCAAGCTCATTCTTCTCTGTCTCCGCCTTCACAGTCCCCTTGCAACTCGCTTCCTTACCCACAACTTGGGGGTGAGAGTTGATCTTGTAGGTTTTCTCTACCCGCGCCATATCAGTCATCTTGGACAATTCTGCATCCGAGAATTCGACAGCCGTGCCTTCAACGGCAGTCCTCAGGTGCTGTTGCACCTTTTCATGGGTGATCTCAGACGAGGTAGACAGTTTAATAACTAGAAGATTTGATGTCGTATCTGTGATGCCAAATCTACGAAAGGATTCTGCAATCTGCGGCACAGGGAGAAGAGAATTCAGTTGAGTGAGAAAGTGAAAATAACGTAGCCAATTGGAAAATCGTCCATGGATAACCTTACATTGTTATTCGGGCTCAACGAAAAGACGATCTCTGAATGGACATTTCGTGATTTGAGACGCTTGTTCTGAAAATCATTTGCAGCTCTAAACACAGCTGCGAGGGCATGGGTGGTCGAGATGATCTAAACAAAAACCATTCAGCAGATATAGGAAGGTGTCAACTACCGTCTCTGCTTACTACACTGGCATCTACAAGTGCATACTCGTACTCGTTGTTCCCATTAAGAAGCTGCTGGCGGAGGAAGGGAGCATTTTTAAGATCTCGATATAGAGCCACGTGAACTAAGAGATCTGTAGGTAGGTGGGCCAGCCGGAGAGTTTGAAGGTCTGCCATAAATCTTGGGCGGTAGTAGATATTGTGTACTTGAATCTACTTTGAATGATATTAGTAGCAATATGCCTCTTGCAAACCAGACTTAGACTGCGGTTTCAATATGTACTTACTTCTAGTGCTCTGTAGAGTTGCCTCAGGACCTCAGACGTGCGTGGCTAAGCCCCTTCGGGTTAGCTCTGCTTACTTCGCGAGCTCAGTGCAGGCGCAGCTTTCGTAAGCAAAGCGCTAACCTGCAGGGGCTTAGCCCCCCACACGTCTGAGGTCCTGAGGCAACTGTACGAGTAGAGCTGGACACGTCTTAGGATTAGATAAGCTTTGTCGTCCCACTTTAGGCGACCGCAATAAGCGAGTAATACAAAACATGGTGCTCATGTTAGCGGCTGAGTGCAACAGCCTAAAAGAGAGGTAGGTAGATTGACATTGCCTTTTGTAACAACCCGAGTCCTTCCATGGCAAGCCAGATGTTCCAGCAGCCAAGGCACGAACGCCACCAGGAGTACTTCGAAACGGCCGGCCAGTAAAACTAACCTCTAGAGAGCCTGTTCCAATCCAACGGCAAGCTCCTCGGAAGATGCCTATTAAACGGCAAGCCCCGGACAACGGGCCACCTTTGAATAGCATCAAAGTGTCCAAGACCAAGGCAGAGGGCTCGACTGCCGATTACAGCAATGATGTTAAGAAGAAGCTCTCAGCGTCGAACCGCACTGGGCAGGCATGCGACAGGTGCAGGGTAAGGAAATCTGATCAGTCCTCTAGATCTAGGAGTTATATACTTACTACGTTTCCCAGATTCGTAAGATGCGCTGCGATGACCTCCCGGAGGGCTGCTCGCCGTGTATGCAGAACCAATCGCCATGTAGGACCACCGACCGGATCACTGGTGTTGCCACCACACGAGGGTATGTGCAAAGCCTTGAGCGCCGGGTGCAGGAGATGGAGGCCCACAACCGTGAACTCCAGAGCCGCTTGATCTCCATGGGTGTTGATCTTAAGCCTACTGACACTTATCTTGATTCTGTGACTGCGCCTCTGGAACAGTGGAGCCAATCTCAAGGGAGTGGAAGAAACCATCAGCGGTGGGGAAGCAATAGCCACGTTGGTAATCCAACGAAAAGCAGTGCAACGCAAGTCAACCCTATACCAAATGGATCCTCTACGGTACTGGAGCCGGACTCGAATCTCTTTCGTCTCCCAGAATTCCGCAGTGGTCTTGCAGGTGACAACTACCTGGGTGTATCCTCCGGTGACTCGTTTCTGAGCTCTATCCGTGGGACTGCGCTCAGCGTACTGGGAATGGAGATAGATCTTGCAGACTACATGTCCGCCGATCTTGATGACCCCGACCCGTCAAGACCACAAGACGAGCCTGTCTACAACAAGTCCTATCACGCCTTTATCCGTACTGCTTTCAGTGCGAATCCAAAGCCACAAAAACCTTCGCTGCCGCCAAAGAAAGAGGGACTTACGTACGCTCAATGGTATTTCAGAGTGATCAATCCATACCTACCATTCCTGCATAAGCCGTCATTCATGTCAATGGTAGGATAAATATTCCTCCTGGCGCTTACCTTTTGTAGTCAAACTTTACTGACTTTCCCTAGTTATCAAGAATATACGACACAAAAGACCACTACGAACCATCAGCGGCTGATACGGTGTTGGTTCACATGATGTTCGCGATTATGTTTTATCAGTGCGCAGCGCGCAATTGGGAAAATGCTGACGAGCAGAATAAGCTCAACAATACCTCAAACCTCCACTATCACTACGCTCTAGGATTCTTCCCTCAATTAATGGCTAGCCATACTATGCATGACGTGCAAGCTTTGACTATGATATCCCTGCATCTTCGTAGTTTTCCCAAACCTGGGGCTTGCTGGATGATGACCACTACAACATTCAATTTAGCGATTGAGCTCGGATTGCATAGGTCTTCCAGAAGGTGGGCGCCCACAAACCCCAAGAGAAGTGTTCTGGAGATCGAGATGCGAAAGCGTATCTTCTGGTCGATACTTTCTATCCATATTATCATTTCTGGCAAGCTTGGACGTCCCATGGCCATCGCCGTTGACGACTTTGATGTTGAGCTCCCTGAAGGAATCGATGACGATCTACTCAGTGAGAAAGGAATTGATACGTCACGACCAGGGAAGTGCACTTTCCTTGTTGGTATCGAGGTCTTCAAGATCGAGCCCATCTTTATGGACTTGTACAATAATATCTATGCTGTGAAGAGATCACCACAATCTTACATTGAAACCGTCCTACGACTCGAAAATCGTCTACGCCAGTGCTGCGAGCAGTGCCCGCGCGAGCTGATCGCTCGATCAGCCTCCAATGACGAGGAAGGTCGTGTGCATTCTCAATACATGAACGTCTGGGAGCTTGAGTTCCGTCTCTTACTCCGTCATCCATCTTTATCCCTCACTACGAATCCGGAGTTCAACAACGAGAACCTTGCTATCTGTATGGATGTTTCCAAGAAGATGCTTAACCATGTCAAACAAATTCAAGCTTACAAAAGTCTGGACACAAATTGGCAGACTGGAGCGCTATACGTTCTTGCTATCTCTACGACTTTGTTCGGCTATTGGGAGCGAAGAGACCGCATAACGTCCGCGGACTTTGCAACGCTGCGGGAGGACATGGACGCTTGGTTAAGCATCACGGGTGATGTAGGCAGACTGCTAGGTATGTTTCACTTTTACCGTACAGCTGCCGAGAGAGATATTGATGATAGTGCAGGATCCGGAAAACGCCTTCAGGAAGCAGTGCGCGTTACCGTTGATAACACCCTCGACATGATCTCGCAACATCTGGCATCCAAGACCGCTTCTACGGCGCTTTCTACCACAGAGCATGAAACTTCTCCTCGCGTCTCCCCAAATCATGCCCTCGTCCCTAACCCAGATACCTACAGTCACCAGAACGCATATGCGTCGTACACCGAAACAAGCAACGGTGCCACTACAAACAACAACCTCGATGGCAACCACACGGGGAACACTTACCCGTCTTCGAACGACCCTGGCATGACAAACCATTCGTCCGATACCTACAACACACAACAATACTCCTACCCCGAACCTACCTCCTCCGGCCTCGCCCCCTATGTCTCCAACCCCAACTCCTTCGACACGTCCACCTACCCCGCCTCCGTCCTCACTTCCGCTTCCCACCAACACACAACCCCCCAACAAGCAACCGCCGCGGCCGCGAACGCCTACCTTTACTCCAACACCCCCACTACCAACGACAACAGCTACGCAGCCGCCAACCTCTACAGCACGGGCAGCCAGTCATCGTGGCGTCAGTGGGCGGGCAACGTGGCCAGCAACCTGGAGCCGCAGGAGTATATTAATTCTGCCAGCGCGCTGATGCAGCTTGGGGGAAGGAGCGATCAGGGAGCTATTGGCCATGTGCCTACAGCGAATATGCCCCAGACGATGAATACGACAGGGCAGCCGTGGCCGTTGATGATTTTTGATACGGGACAGTGAGGGACGGAAGCTAGCAGGCTTTTTCATAATCCTTAAGTGGAGCTCTGGACATAGGAGTTGCGGATTTTTACACAAAGTTCATGATTCTGAGATACATATGGGTTCAGGTAGGCGGAAAGGGGCGTACAATCGTATGTAGCATACAGATGGGACGAGCGGTTATAGGCTTGAATGTTCAGCTATGTCAAAATCCAGGGTTTTACGCATAAAGCGAATCACAGCTTGGGGAAGATCTTTGTAGCATAAGAAAAGGGATGTCGATAGCTTTTTGCTCTGGGATTTTTTGCCTATACAAACTTCTTCAGCATTGGCGGGTGCTAAATATTAGTAAACGAGAATTGATAGCCGGGTCAACTATCAGAGCCAGTGGCAGTTTGGGTATGGAGAGGTCAAAGATTGATGTGTTTTCCTATAGTTGTTATTCGCTTCTGTTTATTTGTGATGTGTATGCAATTGAACCCGAATTGACGGTTATACTATTTCCAGAAGACGAGAAAGTCTATCGATCTATATAGCTACATCTACGTAAGCCGGCTATTGTCTACGCTTTTTCTGCCCACGCCCTAGCTTTTACCAAAGCCTCCCCACCTACCTCCCACCGACCCCTTCATCCACCCCTCCTCACATCCCCTTCTGGTAAAAATGCTCCTCCGTAACCTTCAAAACCTCGAACCTCGTCCCCACCTCCACCGCCCCCTCATTCCTCGGCACGCACAACATCCCAAAACAAGGCTTATACTTGATCCCCTCGTCCACTCTCCGATACGACACCAACGTATCCCACGGTTCGTGCTTGTTCTTCTCCGCAGTGTCGGGATCGACGTTGGGGACTTGGCAGCGCGCACAGCGGGAGGCGACGTCGAGGTCGAGGGCGGAGGAGTTGAGGAAGGGAGTGGAGGATGGTAAAGAGGAGACGGCGCCGTTGATGCGGACGACGGACCATGTGTCTTCGGACCAAGGGGTGGTGCCGGAGATGATTATATTAGGGCGGAAGCGCTCTATAGTGATTGGGAAGTGGCCGCGGGCTTTTAGGCGGGTGTTGAGTTCGTCGATGGAGGCTTGGGAGGCGATTTGGACTGGTAGGACTAGGGTAGAGTTAGTATCGTGGAGTTTTAAGGAGGCTGTGTAGAAGAGTAAGGGTGATATATACACACCGTCTGCAAATTGAGTGCTTTCTGCCCGCCCTAGGAATTTAGGTGCTCCATTACCAGAGAGGATCCGTGGTGTAGGTCCTTTCATGAGGAGGGCTACCTTCCGCCCAAAGAAGTCCGAGAAGATGCCATTGACATCATCTGAATACTCATAGCCATCGGTATCTGCGCTCCACACTTTCGCAGGGACAAGCTTTGCATGTTCCTCCAGCCACTCTTGGCTTGGGTGCGCCAGTATTTCAACACTCTTGTTCGTACCCTCAATCCTTACTTGTAAAAGACTTCCGTCAACGCTGAGGGAGGTCCGCACGAGGGTCATCTCGGAGATATCCCGGATAGTGAGGAACTTCCTAGTCGAGGCGTCGACAAACATCCATTGCCTATCAAGTTCGAGTCCGCGTTTGGTTAAAGTAGTATGAGTAACTTCGAAGCCGCGACATGACTTTATGGGGTAAACCCGCAGAGAGATGATCTTGCTTGGTGGCGGGAGGTTGCTTGTGCCGAAGGGGTTGAGGCTGTTGAAAGTGACCATGGCTGGAGGATGTATGGACTCGTTGACGAGCGGTCGCGCATCTTGTGAAACATTATAGACAGGAGATACCAACAGAGTATTTCCCTTACCCCGCAGACTGACTCACTGAGTAGAAATACAGCGCTGCAAACCGCAAACCGCAGACCGCAGACCACAGACCGCAAATAGCTAGCTGCGCAAATGGTGGCCTTCGGTCAACGTAGAAAGTCACGTTACCTTGATATAGATTTGACCTCATAGAGCTTCTTCCAGATTCTTCAACTTCATCTCTTCTCTTCAACGTTAAATTAACCCCGACTGCTACAACAGCGTATTCAGTATGGCGTTCGCGCTTCGTCGACCATTCGCCCTCACCACAGCAATCAAACAACTACCCAAATCCACCTCACTTTCCACGCGGGCCTTCCACGCCTCCCCTCTCAAAGCCCCCACCTTCTCGAAGACCTCCCCACTCACCACCTTCACAAACCGCCAAGTCATCCAACAAACCTTCCGCCGCTCCTACCAGCAGTCCGCCCGCCCCATCCCCGCGCCCAATACTGGCAACCTAAACCAGCGTCTCATCTACGGTGCCGCAGTCGTGGGCGCCACCCTCGTCGCCACAAATGTCGTCTTCAACCGCGAGACTCGCGAGGATGGAGGCATGCCGCCCTATGAGCGGTCATATCTCAATGAAACTTTCATGCATACTGGCCTCGGCCTCGGTATGATTGGCGTAGCAGCTCAAGCTCTGCACCGCAGTGGATGGAGCTACAGACTCATGGCCACGAACCCATGGGTTGTTATTGGTGTCAGCTTGGCTGCGAGTATCGGATCTATGTACGGCACGTTCGCTACGCATCCTGACAAGTAAGCTTTCCCCTTCCAAACCGCCACCCTTAATCTTCCAGACCTGGTCTTTCGCTGACTCTCATTACCAGCTACGTCCAAAAATACGCTCTTTGGTCCACCTTCAACCTCTCCCAGGCCGCCATCCTCTCTCCCCTCTTCTTTCTCCACCCCGCCCTCCTCGCCCGCGCCGGCCTCTACACCGTCGCTATGATGGGCTCGATTGCCTTTGTCGGCGCAACCGCCAAGCAAGAGAAATACCTCTACCTCGGTGGTCCCCTACTCGCCGGCGTCGCCATTGTCGCCGTCAGCGGTTTCGCGCCCCTAGTATTGCCAGCCACGGCAGCGCGGACATTACTCTGGAGCGAGAGGGTCTGGCTGTACGGTGGCCTGGCTGTGTTTGGAGGGTTCACGCTGTATGATATACAAAAAATACTGCAGCATGCGCGTCTGGCGGAGAGGGGGATGGTGAGGAGGGATGTAGTGAATGAGAGTATTCATCTAGAGTTGGATTTTATTAATATTTTTGTGCGGATGGTGCAGGTCTTGGGGATGAGGGGGAATAACCGAAAGTAGGGGCTTGAGAAGTTGGAATGGCATAGTTTGGTGGAGGTTTTTGTTTCGTTGTTGGTGTCGAAGCGAGTCAGTATTGTTATATCGAGAGACTCTCCAATCATAGTCTAGTCTATTCAAAAACATCAAAAACATCCAAAAGAATTACAGCAACAATCCAAAACACTGTAGGTCTGCGATTAGACTACAGCTCTTCCAAACCCCACTATCCCTTTCACACCATTTCCATTTCCATTTCCATTTCCATTTCCATTTCCATTTCCATTTCCATTTCCATTTCCATTTCCATTTCCATCCCCAATTCTCCCCCCCCCTTCCTCACCAACCTCCTTCCCTCCCCCAATTCATCATCCCTCCCCATCCCTCACCATCCCCCCCTTATACTACCATCCCCTCACCATCCCCTCACCATCCCCTCACCATCCCCCCCCACCAAATCTCCCTCTCCCTTCCCCCTCCTCTTCCCACCCACCCACCCATCTCCCCCTACTTCTTCTACTTAAACCAAACTAAGCTATATCGAAAAAAAATAAAGAAAAAAAGAAAAAAACCAAAGATCTACTTTCAAGAAACGTAAAGATGGTTAATTTAGCAGCGTGGAGGGAATTGGGATGGGATGGGAAGGGGGTGAGGGAAGAGCGGAGGGATGTGGGATGCGGGGGATCAAAACCGCGAAGAGTAAAGCTAGGGCTATGCGGTTTAGGGATCGTTTGGTTACAGATGGTTGGGCAAAGCGTGCGCTGGTTGGTTGATTGGTTGGTTTCTAGGGCAGTTCGCTGGGGTGCGCGTACAACTAAGATGGAGATGAAAATCCCGAAGTCTGGAGATGAATGAACTGAGATTGTGGACCGGTATGCTTGACGTTCGCGTTGTGGTCTCCACTTTCGTGGATAATTTTGCTACAATCCGTTGTTAAAGATACAATCCCCTTTACCCCGGTCCTTCTCCTGCCTCCGCTTCAATTTCTGGCATTTCTACCGATACTCCGGCCTCACGAAATCCGCAAACGTCTTTGGTTCCTCGTACTTGTGGTGGCCGTCGGCGTCTGCGTTGGTGCCATCTCATCAGTATTATCCCTTTTCCCACTGCAGCAGTATCGACGTAGGAGCAGGAATAAGCACTTACCGTGCCCGTGATGCGCATGCGGATCGTCTGGCGGACCCACGTATTCCATTTTCAGCACATTGCCACATTCAGGACAGCGCTCAACGGGGCGGTCGCGGGACATCTGGCATACGCAAAGGGCATTGGTTAGCATATGGTAGCTTGCGATACGGGAAGTACGTTGATGGACGTGGGGACTGTGTCGACGCGAATTCGGGGTGGGGGAGGTGGTTGGGGGCATACAGTAAGCCAGATAGTAACATGCGAATCAGCGGGGTAGCCTGTGCAGCCGGCGTATTGTTCGTCGCCGAAGGACTTTACCATAATGGGGTTGTCGAGGGTTCCTGGTTGCGGGGGTTTTGTCAGTATTGTTCTTCCAATACCATGTGCCGCGATTGCTTTTCCATAGCACTGATCCCGAAGAGCTTTCTTCCAAACCAGACTTTCAAACCCTAAAGTCAATGGAGAAACACCAATGCCTCCACACTGTTCTCAAATTGAAAGGGCAGACTCTACCCTTCCGACTCGCATCCAGCGGCTTCATATCAAACACATCAATCCCCTGCATCTTCCCCAAAATCTCAAACCGTTCCAACCCAGTCGCTTGCTCTAAATCCGAAGGGATAGTGCCCGGCTCCGCTCCCGGGGGAAGAAGGTCGTCCATTGATTTGAGTTCTATTCAGGTTCACATGAGCATCGACCCGTCGAGCGTTGGAACCTGCTTGACCAGAGGCAGGAGACGCACCTTCAAAGGGAACCATCTTCTTCTCCGGCTCCCCGGGCTTTGGGTCATCAGATTTGGCAGCTCCTGCTTGACGGTTTAGCTTCATAGATACTGGACGGGGCAGCGGAGGAGGGGCGCACCGCGGATGGTGGAGGAGGTGAAACTGCGGGAGGCGATGGGAGTGATTGCGGCGCGCCGCGAGAGGGCAATGGCGGAGCGGCGGAGGAACATGGAGGTGGATGTGTACTCCAGGTGCTTGGGCGAGTTGTGACGAGGTTGGAGATGCCGGCTTAGCGGGAAAGGGCGCTAGGCTGGTTTGGGGGGGATGTCGATTTCATTTCGCAGTGGAGGCCGAGTTGCAATAGCAGTACTCCGTACGGAGTAATTGCTTCGTCATCAAATCTCAGTAAGAATAGTCCTAGGTATTGCAACATTTCACAACGATGGGTGAAACGAGCATTCCTCAGTGTTGATATCTCTTTATGCTAAGCTACCTCAATACGCAGTGTGGTTGACGAGACTGCCTCCTCTCCTCTCCTCCGATCTCAATTTCCATCTACGCTTCATCATCTCATTCTTCCAATCTCTTCTCCCCAGAATAGGCCATGTACTAGGTACAGGTATCCTTCTTTGCCGTGTAGAGAACTGCCGGGCAAGATCTGCCCGAATCTCTGATTGTCACGCACGCCAACCCTACCGCGGCACTTGTGTCTTGTGCTAGTGCACGACCTTGTGTGTGTCTGCGGTATGGCTGAAGTGGTCATCTCAGACCAGCCAAGATGGGTAGCATTAGAATAATGACTGTTCTCAAAAGAAAAAAATCCTTCACTGAAACGAAAAACCCTTCTTCACCAGTTCACTCATCGTCTTCGAACCTCGGCGCGCTGACGTGGTCGGATCTCCTGGTACCTTGGTCGTTCCTCTTCCTCCTCACTCTCGGAATCGCTGCTCGAACAAGCCGAGGAGCTATCGTCACTGTAACCACATCGACTTCCACCACAATCGAGCTTGACTCTATCGCCTTTCCTTGTGAGACCATAGCGATTGCAGCGACAGCCGCTGGCGCTGGATGGGTCACTGAGGGACGATAGCGAGCTCGGCGAGCTTCGATCCGAACTCCGACTAGATAGGCTGGAGCCAACAGAAGATGCGGGGCTGATGTTGCGGAGCTTGTAGAGGGAAGCTTGTTCGAGTTGTGATGTCAAGTCATCGACGCCGGGCGAGGTGCTGTAGTCGGCCTCGCGAACACGTCGAGAAGCGTAGGGTTTGGAGGGTTTGGGATGGGCGATCTTGCTGGGCGAGAGCGAACGGCCTTTGGGGATCTCCGTTGATTGACGGGAATCGCGCTTGCTGTGGCCTGACGTTGGTGCACCCGACGACCGACCGGCTGGAACGTCTAGAATGTTGAGGGAGCGGCCCGTTGTTGGCTCTTTGGTCGATGGCTGAGCTGGGTCATGGGAGACGTGGTAGCCGTCCATGATGTACTGAGTTGGATGTTAGAACACAGAGTGGAAGTGTGGCAGGCGAAGGTATGCTTACGTAGTACCAGTACCGTTGACCCGGTTGGAGCGTCGAGCTTGAAAAGCGAAAGGTTCCCTTCCATCCACCAGACTTGGAGGAGTCTTTGGATAGTGGAAGTTGGCCAGAGTAATTATCCCATGAACCGAGGAGATGGGTGGTCTTGACGTTTGAAGAAGTACGGAGAGCGAAAGATAGTTGAGTGGCAGCCATTATTGTGGTGGTGTGATTAAGTAAGTAAAATAGTAAGTATAAGTCTAGTCGATGATGCTGGCTTGGATCGCGAGGGTGATGAACAGAATAAACTCGAAGGTCCTAATGGCGTGGTGATGGTAGCGGTGACTGCTTGATAGAGGCTACCGGAGCACTCGTATCTCTCGAATTAAGCAGGATTAGGACGTCGACGATGTTGAAAATAGAAGTAAACAAGCAAGTACTCAGAATGCCTCGTACATAGACAATGGGCAATTCGTAAGCGCGAGCGAGCAAGTAAGAGCTATCCCAAAAGTCGACCGGCGACCAATAACAGTAATTAGGTTACCGAAATACTTTGAAAATGAACAACAAAGAGCACAGCTCTTGTTTGGCAAAAAAGTTGCAAAAAAAAAACAAAGTACGAATTACTAAGGATAGCTCAAGGAAGATTGAAGGCTTGCTGAAGAAGAAACATGAGAAGGGTGGGAGGGGGTGGGCGCTTCTTATGTGGGAGCTGGCCGGTTCTGCGAGCTCTGTATGGAGGCTGCATGCATCAGCTGCATCTCGATTGCATGCATTTTGCGTACAGTCAGTAACCTGCATTTCTGCTTTGGCTTGGGTGTGCAGCGATGAGCGAGTGGGAAGTTCCTCGGCGCTTAGAGGAGCCAGAGAAGGAAAAGAAGGAAAAGAAGCAGAGATGGCGGCTAGAGAGAGTAAAAGAGAAAAATAGAAAAATGTGCAGTCGGGAGTCGAGAGGAATGCGATGTGATAGGACTACACAGTAGCAGTCTAGTACGGAATAGATAGAATACCTACGAGTAGGACTTGATGTCGGGAATACTACGGAGTATTCCGTACTCCGTAGAGCCCAAGTGATGAAGAAGCGGGGTTTCTTTCGCCGAGGCCCCGAGTCACGACCAGCAACCAATCACAACGTACGTCTAACCGGCCTCAACAGAGCCAATACAGGAAACATCCCTTGATACCTTGGCAGTCCATGATTTACTTTAGTTGAGCGTTTACGGAATACTCCCCTTGTTATTCGACACCTCCATCACAAACAATAAGAATAAGTCTTTATATCGACCTTCTTGTCCGGAGCGACTGAGCTTTGCCACACAGCTACGTAGTTATTCAACTATGAGGAATATGGCGTACAAAATGCAAATAATAAAAGACCAAAAGCAAACAATCCGCAGGTGATCGCTCCAGGGCCCCTGCCCCGGCCCGGCCTATCATGCATGTAAGCACCACCTATCACCCGACCCTGCGCCGTCGCAATGCTGAAATGTGAAAGGCCCCCCGTTCTTCCAAGATTGGAAAGGATGATAGACAGAGACAGAGAACTTGAATCGGGCGTACCCAGGCAGCCCTCACTGCTGATAGGCCACGCCAACTGTAATGGCAGATTAGGGGATTTAGGGGATGACGGAACTCGTGCTCCAACTGGGCTGCAGGCAAACCTCCCGACCTCCCGACCTCCAGCCTATCGGACGGTGATACCCGATCTCTTGGTGTACATCCTAGCCGCAATGTTCATCGATGCCAGCTCCTGGAAAAGCAACTTGGCTGCATACGGAATGTGCACTTGCGAGATCCTCGTCTTGTTCTTGCAAGGCCGGCATTCAAACGTATTCTTCTTGAGGTTCCTGACGTAAAAGTTAGCCAGGGGTCCGTTCTTTCAGCTTCGACTCCCCCCCGGTCTGTCAATATAGGACTCACGCAATGGGAGTCATCAGCCCACAGATATCACATATGTGCACCCGGAAGGCATCCGACACCTCGAATAACCGCTCTTTCAAAAAGGCACTCGCGCCATGCGAGATCATGCAGTCACGCTCCATCTCCCCGAATCGGAGACCTCCATCTCTAGCTCGACCCTCCACAGGCTGCCTGGTCAATATCTGAACCGGCCCTCGTGCTCGGGCGTGGATCTTATCGTCGACCATATGCCGTAGCCGCTGGTAATATGTCGGGCCCAGGAAGACCTGCGCCACCAGCTTCCTACCCGTGTGGCCATTGTACATGACCTCAAAGCCGCGAGACTGATAGCCATGCTCACGAAGTAGCCGAGAGACCGAGTCGACTGTGACCTCGGTGAAGGGCGTAGCATCGCCTTCGAAGCCACGTAGGGACGAGACCTTACTCAACTGGCATTCAATCAAGTGAGCTATCGTCATCCGGGAAGGAATAGCGTGCGGGTTGATGATGAGATCCGGTACAACGCCCTCACTAGTGAACGGCATGTCTTCTTGACGGTAAGTGATACCGATGGTACCTTTTTGACCATGGCGCGAAGCGAACTTATCCCCAATCTGGGGGATTTTGGTGGTTCGCATACGGACTTTGACAAATCGTAGTCCCTCCGCGTTCGTAGTCAGAAGGACTTGATCGACGATGCCGTTCTCTGTGCTCCGCAATGGAGTCGAAACGTCGCGTTTCATGTGTAGCTTGGTCCTTAGACCCAGTTCCTCAGCATCTGGTGCAATAGGTGCAGTCTTTCCGATGATGATGTCTTCGCCGGACACTCGTACCCCAGGGGCAACGATTCCATCGTCGTCCAGTTTGTCGTATGTCCCGTGCTTGAGCTTTAAAGTGTCGCTTCGCATTGGTTTCTCAAACTCCTCTACCACGCTCATGCCGATTCTCTTCTCTTGATCGGTATACGCTCGATAGAAGAGACTTCGGAAAAGACCTCGATCAATACTACTCTGATTCATGATTACGGAATCCTCTTGGTTGTATCCCGAATAACATGCGATAGCTACAATGGCGTTCTGGCCGGCAGGAAGCTCTCGGAACTTTAGGAATTCCATCGATCTTGTTGTGGCTAACGGTTTTTGTGGGTAGTAGAGAATGTTGGCCATGGTGTCCATTCGTTGGTCATAGTTGGTGAGGAATACTCCCATGGCTTGTTTACCCATGGCAGATTGATACGTGTTACGAGGAGACTGATGGTGTTAGTAGCAAAACAAGCGGATTGAGCAGTCCAACATACCTGATTGTGATCGGGGAAGGGAATGATACTGGCGCATATTCCTAAGATCATACTCGGATGAATCTCGCAGTGGGTCCATGTATGGGCGGTTGGGTTCAGAGGCGCCTTGACACGTTTGTTGGGATCGTCGATGGATGGATCGGGCAGTACAAATCCGGCTTGAATTTGCCTTGATATCTCGAGATCTTCTGGTGTCATGACAATCATGACAGTTTCTTCCTCTTCCGCATCTACATACTCCACCACCCCTTGATGGACCAACCCTTCCCAGCCCATAAACTTGGCTACTCTCTCTTCAGGATCCGTTGACGCTATAATTTCTCTATCATCCTCAAGCTTTTGGACATGCTCCTTCGTCAACACAAGGTTGCCACGATTAGAACTTTTGGGGTCGTTGTCTATTACAAAGAGCGGTCGGCAAACTCTTCCAGCATCGGTAAAGATCTTGAATTCACGATCTCGAATATCACGCACCAAACTAACTTCGTGGGAAATCATATGATGTCGTCGCAAATTCAGCACCGTACTAACAAGATGAGCGGGGTCCCGATGAACACCAACCCATACACCATTGACAAAGACCTTAGTCGCGTTCGGGGAGCGAAGGGGCTCGTATTCTTCAAGTACTTCCATATTGCGCTGTATCATAAAGTCGATGATGGGTTCGCTTGGCGTCCCAACCGTAATGTAACACATCAGCGCAAGATTTTTCACGAGCCCACAGGCTTGTCCCTCTGGCGTTTCAGCCGGGCAGACCAGACCCCAATGAGTGTTATGCAGCTGTCGTGGTTTTGCTATTTTGCCGTCACGGCCAATAGGCGTATTGGTACGTCGTAGATGTGATAATGTAGAAGCAAAGGTGTAGCGGTTAAGCACTTGCGAGACACCAGCTTTTGAAGATGCAGCTTTCTTCTGATCGCCCCAATTGCCAGTTGCCAGCGAGTACTTGAGACCGTTCGTTAGCGTCGTAGATTTGACACCTAAGGTAAGATTGAATTCGCGATTGCTCTCGACACACTTTTGCAGGTATTTATAGACGTCCTTGGTCAATTTGTTGAACAGCATCCTGAATAGGCCAGCGAGCAGAGGGCCAGCGAGATCTAAACGTTTCTTCCCGAAATGGTCTCGGTCATCGACTTCTCTCCTACCAAGCGCACACTGTAGCATACGATGGACCATGTAACCTAGGAAGAATGCCTTTCGTGTCTCGCTGCCTTCAACTTGCGATATATGCGGTAGCAGTTCCTTTTGCATGATATCGCGAGCATATTTTATACGCTTATCCCGCGTGACACCTTGGGAGCTTCCACGCTTACCAATGAAGTCAAGGGCTACCTCTCGATCCTGAATTACAAAGGCTTCTTCAATGCAAGGTTTGAGCATTTCCAACATCTGGGTATCATTGCGATCGTAGCAAATGTGGTTTAGAATATCTTCGTCAGACACAACGCCTAGTGCCCGAAAGACGATGGCGATAGGAACGTCGCCTTTGATGTATGGTAAGTTTGCCTTGATAGTCTGGCCGAACCCGCCTTTCGCTCCCTCGCCCTTTGCGAACAGTTTGATCGTCATGCTTGATATCAACCTCGAGCCCTTTTCAACAGCGCTACGAATCTCAGCAACGTATGGAGTTGGGCTCTGCGTCTTCTTGAAGACTTGTACGATGTTGGCTGCACTTCGCTCCTGCGCAATGAGTACCTTCTCGCTACCATTTATTATAAAGTATCCACCTTGGTCGTAGGGACATTCGTTCCAGTTATACAGTTCGGCTTCGGTTAAATCCTTCAAGATGCAGTATTTGGACTTGAGCATTATCGGAAGCTTGCCGACAAAGACCTTTGTAGGTTCCTCATCCTCCTCTGTGCCATCCTCATTCTCCCAGTGTAGATATGTGCCTCCATTTGGTTTCTGGGTATCCAGGTCCAGCTCGGCACCGTCCTCTTGGCTAGGTTCTTCAATAGGTCGTTCTCGCGCTACTGTGACCTTTTTTGTCATTTCGAGGTATAGAGGGCTCGAGTATGTGAGATTTCGCAGACGCGCTTCCTGTGGCAGCATGGCACTGGTACTTCCGTCACCTTCCGTCATGGCTGGTCGTGAGAGAAGAACAGTCCCAAATTTGATCTCGTATCTCCTCAAGACTATTGGGTCCGACTCATCCTCTGACGCTGGCGCATTCTGGTCGAGGGTGAGGAGTGAATTCTCCTCAACTAGCTCCTGCATAGTGGTCGAAACAAACTCATCGAACGAGTCCAGCTGTTGCGAGACCAGGCCTTTGGTGTCAAAGAAGGAGGAAATGACCGTCCAACAGTCCTCGGCCGTGATGCCCTCGTCTTCGTCATCAAGGTATCCATCATCGTAGGGTCTCTCGTAGTTCGCCATAGCTACGGATGTAATGACCGAAAATGAGCGCTTGAGGAAGACTGAGTTGATCGATTTTGCCTCGACCTAGGGGCAGCACACTTGAAACACGCGCCCCGTCCACCTTGCGAATCTGAAGATTATGAGATCAACATGGACATCAGCAGTACATTCACAGCTGCGGCCGGACCTCTCCAGTGTTGATCGCAGAGTGATGGTGGGTTGGGGTGTTGGGTTGACCTAAGGTGAAGGTCCAGTCTTTTTTCCCGCTGAAGTTATCAGGCATTTGAAGGTGATCGCGACTAGTGCCAAAACCAACCGCATCGAGATTAGTTTGAGCCTCAGTCTGAATCCTGGGGCCGAGCGACTACTGTATCTTTCCTCGACCTCACTTCTCTATGTTATCAAGGTCCCGCGTAAGGTATGAGCCTGTCTGCCCAATAGCTGACGCTCTTAGGCACAAGACTAGAACAAAATGTTCGTTCCAAGTATCATCGATAATTCCGCTTTGGAGCGTATGGACTTTCCTTACTGGTACCTGCCTAAGTGGGGGGTACCTTATTGCCGTCTTATCCACAACGGGCTCGATGTCATGTGATATGACTCTTCGTGTTTCTCAGATCCACTCGAGCGTCGAGTGGATCTTCGCTGATTCCTCACCCTAAGCACAAAAGTGGAAGGGCTGAATCTTTACGGAAGGCATATACAGAGGATGGCGTGCAGAGACTTGTCCTAAAACACTTAATACAGTACTGGATCCAATCTCGCCGAATTATAAGGCAATGGGCAAGTCACGCAAGCAGCCAAAGCTGCCTGTACAGCAACTCCTTATACTTTCTATTTGCCGCTTTTCAGAACCTCTGGCATTATCAAATATATTCCCATATTTACCCCAGATGATTGAGAGCTTCGGTGTTCCCAAGAACAAAGTCGCCAGATGGGCCGGAATAACCTCCGCAGTCTTCTCTTTAAGCCAAGCTGTTACCGGTATTGCCTGGGGCCGGGCGTCTGATCGCTTTGGCCGAAAGCCCGTTATTTTAGCTGGCATGATTTGTACAATGCTCACAAGCGTTCTATTTGGACTCTCACGTTCCTTGTCTTGGGCAATCGTCGCTAGATGTCTTGCTGGGGCGGGCAATGGGAACGTTGGAATCATCAGAACAACTGTAGCGGAGATGGTGCCCTGGAAAGAACTACAACCTAAAGCATTCTCAATCATGCCCCTTGTCTGGACTATAGGAAGCATATTCGGTCCTGGATTTGGTGGTGCACTTGCCGATCCTGCCACAAGATATCCTGAAGTCTTCGGAAACATCAAGTTTTTCAAAACCTTTCCATTTGCATTGCCAAACTTAGTGGCTAGCATGTTCTTCCTCGTTGGTCTCTCTGCGGGGATCTTGTTTCTAAAGGAAACGCTGGAATCCAAAAGACACCGGCGTGATTACGGCCGAGTGCTTGGAAAGCTTCTAGTACGACTAATTGTACGAAGGCAAAAGAAATCGAAATGGCAGCGTCATGACGAGCAAGCATCCTCCCTGCTCAAGCATTCCCGTATATCCTCAGGGTTTACAATGACTGGGGACTCTGACTGTGCATTCGAACCGAAGACGGCCAAGCAGTCTCCTCCAACATATCGAGAGGTACTTATCATCCTACCATGTTGTACTAGACCTTTCCAATGATGTTTTCCTATGATTCCTTTATTTTATAAAAGCCTTAAGAACTCACCCCCTCTCTAGGTCTTCTCCCGCCAATCCAACATCAACCTTCTTACATACAGCCTTCTTGCACTCCACTCTGTGGCCTTCGACCAACTTCTCCCAATTTTCATGCACTACCCCCGGCAAGAGAACCGACGAGCCGATCCTAATGTCCGCTTTCCCTTCAAGTTCACTGGTGGCTTTGGCATAGACGCAGACCGCATCGGTCTACTATTCACTCTTTACGGAATCTGTGGGATGATAATCCAATTCGCGGCCTTTCCACCGTTGGCAAGGTACTACGGTGTCCTCAATTGCCTCCGCGTTTGCACGCTAACGTTCCCGATCGTCTACATTGTCACGCCCTTCACGGCCCTCCTCCCAACGCCTGCGGCTCAGCAAATTGCTATGTTCCTTGTCATGCTATTGAAATGCGGGGCAGCTATCTTCGCTTTCCCTTGCACTACCATTCTCCTCACGAATAGCGCTGTCAGCCTTAGGATCTTAGGGACCCTCAATGGAGTCGCGACAAGCTTTAGTGCCATAGGGAGAGCGACCGGGCCAGCAGTAGGGGGGTGGACGTTTAGTGTAGGTCTAGATAAAGGCTACGTGATCCTGCCGTGGTGGATTCTGGCGGCGTTCGCCGTGTTAGGTTCGGTGCCTGTTTGGTGGCTTGTCGAGATGGAAGGGTTCGGTGGAGCCGAAGATTCCGAATCCGAAGATGAAGACGAAAACCTGATATCTCGTGTAGACGGACCATCAGGAAATGAGAGGTCTTCGCCAATAGCCATCCAAGAAGCGACGAGTCCGGAAGAGGAGCTTGATGATGGCTTCGCCGCTGAAGCCGAGGGAGTGGTGTCCTCAGTCCGCCTTTCAAAGACAGTGAGCCACAGCGGTGGTGCAAGGTTGGGACGGATTGAGAGGAGGATGTCCAGTCCATTAGGCTTGAGGGAGGCCGCTGGACCAGGGGGTGGTGGGAAACTCAGCAATGGGTTAGGACAGACCAGGAGTGGGTATGGAGCTGGCGGAGCATCTTACTCTTGAATTGGGTTTCGAGGTATGCTCCGGTATCGGGAAGGGACCAAATACGTGAGCATGGTGGGTAGTACGACGTGATCTGTGGTTTATGAAAGGGTACATGGGCAGGCTAACATCATGAGGGGCATTGACAGGGAATTTCTGATACAGCTAGGCGTTCCTAGACAGGTTGATAGAAGATATCTACCCCGTATGCTATCATTTCGATTCCACGATGACCTAACCCTAACCGTCCATTACGCGGAAAACATCGAAAGACGATGCCTCTAAGGTAGGATCAGATGGTTTAGAATCTTGGGTTCAACGTGAGTGGCACATCTTATGATCTCACACTGAGTTCTCTAGCCGAATGTCATGTGGGATGTCATCAACCGAGTCGACGAGTACTTAGGAAGTTTGGACTCCTACTCATGATATAGAGTATCTGCCCTATCCATACAGGCGGCGAGCTACCGTAGATTTCGATTTCCAGTATCTAAGGCATCGGTCTCAAGATACATTCTCCTGTTGACTTTCCGCCATGTTCTCCGAGCCTTCGGTCCCCGTAGAAATTGCCCCACCAGACCAATGTCCCTAAAGTCTCCGCTGTAATACTCTCTAGTTTGTATCAATTCCATAATTTCTTTTGACGGTCGTGCTTTACTCAAGAATCAATCCTCCAACGCTCGACATATGATACAGATTGTGAACAATCGACATCTCCAAAAGACTCGTTCTTACTGCAACCGTTAGGAACCATTTTCGCTAAACTACCAACAATATGGGAGCTCAAAGCGTACTGGACCGAAAGACCGGTGTGATTGTTGGCGAGGACGTCAGGAAACTCTTCAAGTATGCCCAGCAGCATGAATTTGCTATCCCTGCCGTCAATGTCACCTCCTCCTCAACCGTCGTCGCCGCCCTCGAGGCTGCCCGGGATAAAAAGGCCCCAATCATCTTACAGATGTCTCAGGGTGGGGCTGCATACTTTGCCGGCAAGGGTGTCGCCAACAAGGACCAGTCGGCGTCAATTGCTGGGGCTATAGCTGGTGCACAGTACATTCGCGCCATTGCCCCAACTTACGGTTCGACTAACCCTCTCCGAGAGAATGCAGCATAGAATTGCTGACGCAGGACGGCAGGCATCCCAGTTGTTCTTCATACCGACCATTGTGCGAAGAAGCTACTCCCATGGTTGGATGGTATGCTCCTATCAAAAAAAAGAAAGAGCTACTGAACGAGGGCTTACCCGATTGCATAGGCATGATGGACGAAGATGAGAAGTATTTCAAAGCACACGGCGAGCCATTGTTCTCCAGCCACATGATCGATTTGTCGGAAGAGGAGGTCGATTGGAATATCCAAACGACTGCCAAATACTTGAAGAGAGCGGCGCCCATGAAACAATGGCTGGAGATGGTAGGTGAACGACATAGTCGAGGAGGGAGGCCGTTACTGAAAGAAAAATGTAGGAAATTGGCATTACTGGCGGAGAAGAAGACGGCGTAAACAATGAGAATGTGGACAACAACTCTCTGTACACCCAACCCGAAGACATCTACAACATCCAGAGCACCCTCAGCAAGATTAGCCCCTATTTCTCCATCGCTGCCGGTAATTAACACACCCAGATATAATGATTATCAAACACTAACATCCTCAGGCTTCGGCAACGTCCACGGCGTCTACAAACCCGGAAATGTCCGCCTCCACCCCGAGCTCCTCGGAAAGCGTAAGCCCCCTGAAAACCCCGAAAACACCCCCTCAACTAACCCCTCCATTCCCCTCCCAGACCAAAAATACGTCAAGGACCAAACCTCCTCCTCGGAAGAAAAACCGGTCTTCCTCGTCTTCCACGGCGGCTCCGGCTCCTCCAAGCAGGAATACCAGCAAGCCATCAGCCACGGCGTCGTCAAAGTCAACCTCGACACCGACCTGCAATACGCCTACCTTACGGGCATCAGAGACTATGTGCTCAAGAAGAAGGACTACTTAATGAAGCAGGTGGGCAATCCCGATGGCGAGGATAAGCCAAATAAGAGCTACTACGACCCGAGGGTTTGGGTCAGGGAGGGCGAGAAGACGATGAGTGCGAGGTTGGTGGAGGCGTTGGTGGATTTCAACACGGCGGATAAGATTTGAATGGGTGCGTGGCGAGCGAGCTGATGGTATTGCACGATATTGCTTTGGTCGTTTTCGACCCAATTGACAATGATCAATCCGTATCATGTCCAGTCACCGAACAGTATCCATTATTACATCTGCCCAAACCCCAATTTCCCAACACGAGTACCCCAGTCATATCAACCCCTCACATTCCCCACATCTCTCTCTTACCCCACACCCTCACACCGCAAACCCATCCCTTCACTCCCTAAACCACATCTCTCATCCATCCCACCCATCCATCCCATCCCACCCTCTATCAACCCCGCAAGACCCCCCCCCTCCTCATCTCAACAAAACCCCCCTAAGTAGCTACGAGTAAATCCTCAGGAACCCACCACTTTACCCAGCAGTGGGGTTGGGTACATATATACCTCGTATCGTATATACAGCCGCCTAAAAACACAGGGCAGGGGTATCTTCAAGGCGTGAAGGGGACCGTCGGCGCGCGCTGGCAATAGGTTAGGGGGTTAGGGGGTTAGGGGGTTGGGTGGGTGGTTGGGTGGGTTGGAGAGAGCAAAGAGGGAGGAGGGCGGGGGAAAGGGGAAGGGGATTCTTTTGCGAGTTCCTTTTGGGTTTTTCTTTTTTTTTTTGAAGGGTGGGAGGGGGAGGAATATCACGTTCTTTATATGTAGGGGTTTTTTTTGGGTGTCAGGTGGGAAATGGGGGGGGGGGGTGGGATTGAAAGTTTCTTTTTGGGGGAAAAGGGGGATTTACTGTACATAAGACGAGGAGGGGGTTTAGGGAGTTGGGGTTTTAGCCTTTTAAAAAAAAAGGGGTGGGGGGAGGGTTTTGGTCTTTCGAAAGAAAAGAAAACAGGCCTTTTAGTCCGAGTGCGTAGGTAGCCATTGCCGCGTTTGGGTTTGCCTTGGACTTTTGTTCGCCGGGTTGTTGGTAGGACGGAAGCGCCGCTGGTGAGGGATGGGATGGGATGAGAAGGGGGGGGGTTGGAAGGGAGGTGGGGAGGTGGGGTTTGCAGGGTTGGGGCTACGGGGCGATGAGTATAGAATAGGTAGAGATATGGGATATTATGAGAGCGTAGCAAAAATGGTATCTAAAAAGCTCGTTTCTCGTGTAGACACCTGCGCGCCAGCCGGCCCAGCTTGTCCAATTCGCTGGACTGGCAAGGCAAAAACGAGGCTTCGTTTCAAAAGGTTCACTTGAGCCACTCCGTCGCGGCATCGATATTTCCCTTGATAATATTTGTCCATCGCTACAAAAAATTCATGCCGTCAGCAACTCGATTGAGAGTAGGCGAGGAAGAAATTTCAAAAACTCACATCTATCCCTGCCCGGTCCCCCCTCTCAATACTCTCAGTAATCCCCGGAAACGTCGCCCCCGCATACCCCGTCCAAATCCCCGGCGCAAAAACAACATGCTTGAACCAAGTCCTCCCATCTAGGCCTTCGGGATGCAAAAACTGCCGCTCGAGGTACTTGTACTTGTCGTTTACATTGCGGACTTCGTAATATAACTTCACTTTCTGCCACCATTTCCACCATGGCACTCTCTCGTCGATTGAAACCGCTAAGGAAGCGGCGTGGGCGTCGAAGGTGGTGGCGGTGGTGTGGAAGGAGGAGATGGCGCGGTCGAGGAGGGGGAAGGAGAGGGATTGCATGCTTGGGTGTGCAGAGTCTGTAGCGGTTTTCTTGACCGAGTCAAGGTAGGATGCGAGCCCCGTGGCGTAGTCAGTGGCGTTAAGGTGGAGGACGGGATTTTCAATTAGAGAAGCAGCAAACAGAGCCCAGACTTTTGTGATGGCCACATGGTAGTGCCATTCCGGATCACCGAAGTTATTCATCCAGGCGAAGCTGTCGTAGTTGGAGTGGTAATGGTAAACAGCGCTGTTGGCGGAAGGGCCAAAGCCCAGGTCGACGCTGGGGATGCCGGCAAAGTCCTGGAAGGCGGTGAAGTCGGAGCCGGAGCCCATGGTGCCGATGTGGCCATTCCAGAGATCACGGATGGTCTGGCCTTTGATGGTTTGGTTGGGCGATTGAACAAGGGAGGTGGCTTCGTAGAGGGCTTTGTTGAGAAGTGGAGAGGCGGAGGCGGAGAACTGTGGGCCGCGGGTGCCGACGTCGACATTGAGGTAGGCGATTGCGGACTTTGAGAGCCAGGGGAGGTATTCCTCGACCCATTCGGTGGATCCAATAAGGCCGTATTCTTCCCCGTCCCAGCTGGCAAATACGATCGTGCGCAGGGGCTTCCAACCTTTTGCAAGGGCGGTGCCGAAGCTTCGTACGACTTCATTCATAGCAGCTGAGCCGCTATTTGGGTCACCAGCGCCACCAGCAACCCAAGCATCTCGGTGGTTTCCGAGTACAACGACTTCATCTGGAAGAGTGCCGTTGATGACACCAACGACATTCCACATCGGAGTTGTTATGTAGTCTTGCTCGTTGACCAGATTGAGTACGAGATCTGCAGGGGAAGGCCCAATATAATATTCGACGCCTTTATATCCGAGACCACCACTTTGCCAGTATTTGTTAAAGTCTGACGCTTTTGGGCCATGGCCGTTCAGGGCTTTCAGAATTGGAAGGGCATCTGTGTAGGAGATGGGAACCGAAGGAATACTAGGAATGGCATGATCAACCTCCTGGCGAGGCACGCCTGGCTTTGATGGATAACCTGGGGTTGTCGGATCTCCAGGAGCTACGCCTGCAATCATCAGTAGGCTTCGAATTCTTCTCATCTTTTAAATGTGCTTACTCAGGAATTGCACGCTGCCTCGCTGGACGCTGCTAGGATTCCTTGCAGGACCGTCAGGATAAGTCTTGTACCCATTCTCTTCCGTGATCTCTCCGTCCTCCTGAGGATCAGTATAGACGACAGTACCGATCATGCCAAGCTCTTGCGCTCTCTTGACCTTGAGCCCTCTAAAGATACGACCATACTTCGCAATGGCGATTTTGCCCTCTAGGCTAACGTTTGCTTTTACCAGATCTTCGAAATCTCGATATGTGCCGAAATTCACATAGACAAATTGTGCGGTCACATTACCACTTGCGGAATATCCATGAAACGTTGGGATGCGATTGTCCATTCCACTAGTCGGATCTTCATCCAAAACATCTTCTGTCATACTGCATTCGTATTTGACCTTGTATTCAGTTCTACTGTCTGTCTTCACAGTTCGCATTCCCAGATTCCTTTTGCTCTTGTTCGGTTTTTCTAGCAACGCCAATCGATGACCGGTTGGGTAGTTCACATAGACGTCGTACGACACAATGCTGGAGTCCTGAACGCCGAATTCCTGCCACCGCTCTCTTGTCCATAGGGCTTGACTGAGATTCTTCCCTGCCAGATGGGGCCCAGCAGTGTAGTACTGGCTCCATTCCCTAGCCTTGTCTTCTTGGGGCGTTCTTTGTAGAACCTCCTGCAGCTCCTTGTACAGCAGACCCTCGCTTTGGGGCCACGCCGAGTAGTGCGGATACGGTGATTTGCCGGGGAGGTTTGTAGAGGTGTCCTCCCTGCCTCCTTGCAGCCATTCCGCTGGGAGGAGGAATAGTATAACGATAACAACGAGGGTACTGGCGAGAGCAACTGTACAAAAGCGTCGAATCGTGCTGTGAGTGTAACGCTGCCGCTGAGGAGCAACGACCACCGTTTGCAGTAATGGAGTCCGTTCGCCGGCCATCATGGCCTTTCCGTTACTGTACATTCGAAGTGTTAACGACGTCCCAATTGTTTCAATAAAAGAAGCTCATTGTTGCACCAAATAGTACCTTCATCAAGCCTCAGTAAAAACGAACAGACGGTTCTCTCCGGCTAAAGTAGATATCATAGCTCGAATAGGTGGTTGACTATGCTGTCATAGCTATCTGCTCGGTACTTGGAGAGTATTTGATACCCGAGTGCCGTTGTCACCATCAAGACTCAAGAGCTTGCCCTGATTGGCGCCGTTTCCAATCGGCGGGAGGCGGGGTACTGTATAAATACCTTACTCTGTACCCCTTTTGGCAACATGAAGCAACGACCAATGACACTGGACTCTTACTTACCTTAGGTTTGCGGGAATCGGACATCAGACTACTGCCTCACTTTGCCACATAGAATCGGTCTACGTGTAGGGTTGATTTCATCGATACAATGGATAGATACCTATTACCTACGCTACTCCGTAGCTATACACAGAGCGTACTCTCTACACCATCAACTATTGTCCTTTCCCCGAAGTCGTACACCTCGAGTACTCAGTACACCCAAACGCCAGCCTATACCTCCTTTGCTGCTCGGAATTGCTGCCTGGTGTCATAACGGTAAGTATTGACCGTCCTTTGAACTCTCACGCAAAATTGTCTGTCCTATCCACCCAAATGTCCTCGAGCTCCGCGAAATTCTGGAAATGCAACGGTCGATGCTGATCCGCATAGAAAGGCTATAGCAACAATTTAGCAGAGACTCAAGTCTGTGGCTAGGAAATGATCCATAATAACTCACCAATGGCGTATCCATCTTAACAAACACCCCCTTCTTCTCTACGCTCCCGAAACTACTCCCCATGAAACTGTAATTCCACAAATTACCCTCAGGCACCAAGAAGTATCCTCTAATCTTATCACTCAACAACAGCTGGCACTTCTCCCCCATACTCGTCGAAAATCCCTGCGGCTGCTCGCTGCTCATATCTTTGTTCTCTGCGCCCCATTTGTAGCCATTGGGCGTTAGCGCCCATGACGCTAGAGACACGGAGCCGGGCGTGAAGGAGACGGTCATGGTAACAGTTTTCTTGTCCCAGCTTGGGTGCGCGGCCATAAGGCGGGCGTGCTGAGTTACGTCTGACGCAGTCATGTAAGGGGGTTCGTTGCCAGACACAGTATGGATGACACCCAAAGGTTCCATAGCAGCAAGCTGGGGGTGCTGAGGAAGTTGTTGCGGGAGCTGCACATCGCGGGTATTACCGACTTGGGGGATCATGACGATGGTGCGGACTTCTTTGATCTCGTTGTTATCCGGTGGGGAGCTGCCGTAGAGGTAGCCGGCTACTTGGACGCGGAGATCGGCGATAGTGATGAAGCGCTTAAGGATGTTCTTGGGCATGATGTAGGTGTAGTGACCGTCTTCGCGAATGTCGTCGGAAGAGACGTAGATGTTGTTGGCACGGGTGCGGAGGTTGGACGTGGCGATGGCTCGAGTACGCCATTCCGTCTTGGAGGCGAAGGATTGCTGCTCGAATTGGGAGGTGGTCGTGACAATGATATCTTCGCCATGGACATTTTGAGTTTTGGTGGTGACAGCTGTGAGCTGCTGCTGCTCTTGCTGCTGCTTTTCAATCTCGGCTGCTTGCTGGCGTTGCATTGACGGTGCGCTGATTTCCATACCCAGGATAATATCCCGGACTTCGCTACTAGTCAAGCTGGACGTATTGACATTGTTCTTCTTGCCGTAATCGTTGAGAATCAGATCTCGGAGTTGCACTTCAACTTTGATCCAATCCTCATCAGAGAGCGTAGGCCAGATGTGATGTTCCTTCGTAATCACAGTCTTATCAGGCCTCAACAGCAACTTCGTCTTATCTTGATTGACATGCAACGCACGAAGGATGAGAATAAGTCTGGAGAAGGCAGTATAAGACGAGATAGTCTTAAGCCATTCATCATATAGATTGAAGAGCATCATCTTTGGTTCAGTAGCACGAAGGATCATATCACCCAGCTTCTCGACCTTCATCGCAGCTTGGAAGGGTAACTGGAGCTCCGAAGCTCGAATCGATATGTTAGGGAAATCCAGCAGATGCACTTCCAGAGGATCGAGCAAACCCTTTCTCGTAACAATCAGCTGCTTTGGCTGTTCCTCGACTGGCAGAGACCGAATCAACGCTGCCACTTCTTCTGCAGTCTTCCACTTCGCCAATTGTCCCAGACGCTTTTGACCAGCCCAAACGCTGGTGTGGATGATCTTGAGGAACAGCTGTCCCGTTCTCGGGTTGAATATGAAGATTGCTCCGTTGATGGGCTTTGTAGTCAGATTGCCTTCGAATGTCTTATGAATTGTAACTCGGTAGACGTTAGTGTCATCAATGAACAGCTGGATCTGGTTACTGAACAGCTCCGAGTAGTTCTGCGAGTTAAGGAACTCTTGATTGCTCTCTGATGCATACAGCTGAAGACCTTTTCGAATACGCTCCCGCAGAACATAGAGGGCTGGGTTAGCTTTCATAATCTTCGCCATGGCCTGTTGAACAAGAGTCTTCAGACCTGGGAAATACTGCCCATATGCCGAGTAAAGGTTGTAAGCGAGATCGATACCAATCATCAGACCGGTCGCGGATGGGTAGATACTCATGCTGTCTGTCGTGTAATCTAGGTACTTCGCGCGCACATACCTCTCAATATCGTGAGAGTCGTAATCGCCATATCGAAGCTGAACATCTATCCAGAACTTGTTGGTAGTCGTGGGCTCCGTAATATCCTTCGTGTCAAACAGTATCGACGGTCTCGTAACATTCCACTTGTGAGTTGCAAAAAGTAGGATGTCTGCACAGGAGCTGTTCATCTTGTACGACTTCCTGGGATGGATCGTCTCCTTCTGTACAGTCTCGATACCTAGCTGATCCAGCTCTTGATCGAAGACCTGACACAAATCCATGACGACAGACTCGTGAATCTTCTGCCACAAATGCGCACGGAAAATCTGGATCAAGGAGATCTTAAGGGTTGGGATCTTGCCGTGCAAGAAGATTCCGGTCAAATCTAGTTGTACTTGGAAACCCACGTACACATTGGCGCGATTGATTGTTGGCGACCACCATAGTGTGAAGCGTCGGTTTGGAATTTGATTAAGACCTGAACGTTGGGCATTGGTAAGCTTCTTGAATTTCATGGACTCCTCGAAACCAGATGCTTTTTCCCAAAAGAGACCTTCCCATGAGGGGAAAGCGGTAGCTTTGAACAGCGTGTGCTCGAGGATTGTTTCAACACCACCAAGTGCCTGAATGACATCCGTTCGATAGGCATTCAGATTCCATAGTTTGCCATCGTGCCTCTGGCTTGTCCACCAGAAGGGGTTGCTCTTCATTAACTGATACGTCTTGAACTCAGTCCGGGCCCTAAAGCCTTTATCGAAGCTCAAGGTACTCCTGTCTTTCTGGAAGAGCGTATTGATACGTGGAAGACCACGATCCCAGCTGTCCTCCAGATCCTCGAGAGTCAATCGACGATTTTGTTGATTGGCTTCCTGACGTTTCTGCGAGTACTCTGTCCAGACACGCTGAGAGTCAATGAACTCTGCCTCCCAAGGAATAATATAGCGGAAGATGTTAGGGATAAGCGTTTCCTCATCATGGCTCATTCCCGAACGGTAATGCGTGACGCCAGTATCGGTCTGCTTTGACCATCGCTTGTCGCTCGTAGGAATGAGGATATGCGAACCCGAGATCATACCAAGACCACCCAGTTCCTTGGGCGTGTAGAAGACAGCAGGCGGAAACCTGGAAGGCATCTTAGAGTTTAAGCCAATCTTAACACGGGTTTGTATCTTAGTTTCACACTTGACAATGGTGTCAAGTAAATTTACAGTGGATACAGCAGCTTCTCGGTAGTAAGTGAATAGTGCGATTAGACTGGTATTCCATTTGTTGGCAATCTTTGTGAACGTGGTAGAGCCTGACGACATGAGGATTTGCCGGATGCGATTGTTGAACTTTTGTATGTCCTCTTCTGTGACCTGCAAGAAGGCATGAGCAGTCCGCTCTTTGGTCGTATTGTCCACGAGAGACCAGACGCTGTCCTTCACGGGGAACTCCTCGTTGGTGTTGCGTATCTTGGGCAGTATACGGACTTCGAATCCACACATTGAGAATAACAAGTTTGGGTTGTCCCTACTGTAGACACTTGCAAAGGTATCGTCCCACTCAATGGTCGTGATCGATCTAGGTAATCTGTTCTTCAAATCCCAGAACACGGCCCGTCCAAGATTGACATCGTGCCTCATCAGTCTCATCCTAGAATCTCGAGGCCAGCATTTCTTGTTGCGATATCCGATTACGTTCTCGAAGTTCGGATCTGGTTGTTCAGTCAAGAACCGCTGGATGAGGTCTCTCGACTCATCGGCAGAGAATCTTAAGAAGACCCAAATACGATCAATGTATCTTGTATACAGTCGAATTGGATGTCTAGTCTCGGAAGAACGGTCGCGAAATTGTAGGAAGTCGTTTGGGCTCTGTGGAGGACCTGCAATCTCGCTGGCGCGCTGCAGACCAAGCAGAAGAAGGTCAAGCACCAATCCATAGTACTGGAAAACGAAGGCCGAGAATTGTAGACCTCTAATCATTCCATAGCTGTTGGTGTGGTTCATGTCCTTGTAGTTGAGCTGCACATTGTTTTTCGACGAGATGTAATCAGCAAGATTGTGATCCATGATCAGGCGCATAAGACGATTCAGCAATGTAAGATCTATCTTCTCGTACACCTTCGAAAGCTGTGTCTCAATCATAACGTTACACTCTCCATCTGCAGTCTCCCACACATTACTGAGATTGTTGATACCTTGAGCCCACTTATAAGTCAGGAGCGGCGGCACCTCAGAATCCGAAGGCTTGATCCAAGCAGGAAACAAGTGACGCTGGTCTGCTTGGTACCACAAGTATTGATCCAAATAAGCGTCCGTTATCTTCTCTATTGGCTCAATGTCGTAGACAGGATTGATACTACTATAATTGTCATTCATATCAATACCAACTTCTTTGAAGGCTCGTTGGGTAAGCAGGAAGCGCTTGATCCGAGTAAGGGTCGTTCCAGGAGAATCGTAAGCTTGCTCGATTAGAGCGAGCTCTTCTCTCTGGCTCTGATTTAGACGACCTTTCACAGAGTAAGCCTCCCTCAGTCGTTCAAGAGCCAAGATTAAGATCTTCGTGTCGTGCTTGTATGAGACAGCCGGGAAGGGTATTGGAGAGTACTTCCTTGACTCGAGCCAATGAACGGTAGTGGTATAAATCGCAACTGCCTCCTCAGAAGAAACATAAGGACCGTCTTTCATGTAGTTGTGCTGGCGCTCCTGCTCAGCTTTCAGCCACAGCCGAGTAAGTCGCCCCAGGTTCTTCTTCGCTACAGTTTTATCGACTGTTGCCCCTCTCCTTATACGTTCACGGTTGTAATGTGCGACAGATATCCACCAATCCGCCTTGCTCTTGACGTATCTTAAGATGATATTCTCGATAGGCGCAGGTAGACCAGGCACTTTCCAGGGGATATTACTCTTCCAGCATCTCCACGCCTCCGACAAATGCTGCAATACCGTGTTGACCTTACTCTGCTTGATACCCTCGGGCATCATGTCCATCAAATCGGCCATGACTGAAGCCCGAAGCTCAAGATCAAAATGTGACTCGACCCTTTGCTTCGTTACCGTCTTTGCTACACCCTTGCTATGTCGACCCTCAAATTGCCTTGATAGCAAGTTTCCAAGCCATCTCTCAAGCAACGGAATGATGCCTCTCATGAAGAACAGCCACACCCTCCATGCTGGTGCCCAGAAACCGCATCCTGGACCTTTACCTACTGGACCTGAGTTGAAGCGATAGTAGATGAGATGCTTCAAGTCTTTGCACGACCGGATCTGATGCATGAGCTTGTACTTGTAACGGTACATGCCTGTTAGCTGTCCAACGTGATTGAAAGCGTAAAGAATCCCGTCCGCCAGTTGGAAAGCGTCAATGTTGCCAAGACGGTATTGAACTTGAGCATCGACGATCAGTTTGGTTAGACGTAGAATTTCCCGCATCAGATGGAACGCATTTCCAAACCGGGACTTCTTTCGCTCCTTTGTCGTCAACGTTTTCACAGGCTTTAGGTTAAAGTTGTAATCCAAGTGCAAGTAGGTCAGATTCTTCCGATGGATGAGCAGATTGAGCATGTTGAAGCCTTGACGGCAAACCTGAAGGCCCGCTTCAACCCAATCAATCGTGGTCTGTTGGAAGAACTTAGTGGTTCGAAGTGATCTCATCAAATTCTGCTTGTTCTGCACCTTCGGCTTTTTCTTGTGCAACTCATTTAATACATAAGTCTTAAGTAGTTTTTGATACGACACGCGGACTTTGACCGGCTGGCCCTGCGGGCAGTGCTCCAGATACCATTGCTTTACCAGCGGCACATCTTGGGCGCGTACCATACGTCCCGAACGACGATCGAAAGGGAAGGGTGCCCACCAGAGAGCAATAGCAGATGAAGTTTCACTCGTATAAAGTTCCTCGTCCGCCAGAAAAGGCTCCATCTTGCCAGGCAACGTAAATTCCTCATCCTCATTGTTACCATAACCAAATATTTCATCTTCATGACTGACTGTAATGTTCTTTGGTGCTACAGAGCGAGAAGATATCGGGTTGATGACAGGATCAAAATAGAAGGCAGGAAGACTTGGGTCCTCAGCGCGCACGTAGACCACTTGTGGATATGAGTACCAAGAGAGCTTGACGCTTCGAGGAAGGGAATTGTAAAGGAAAGGGAAAGCGACACGGTACTCCGTCCTGATTGGCGCACGGAAGATGATGCGGTCGATGGCATTGAACTCTCCGAAGTCCTCGTCGTTAGGATCGACGTCCTTGTAAAGAGGCTCGAACCTTGGACCACCGGGAATAGCGACGTTTAAAGCTTTCGCTGTCAAGAAGCTATTCAGGTCGAACATGTGGAAGTAGTTCTTGTCGACGAGATCACTCAGGAGCTGATGGCTCAGCCGGTAAAGTGTTGCCATCTGAGGAAGTGACAAGTTCCACTCTTTGTAGCTCGGACCGTTGACATGAGGTGTATCCAGTAACGGTCGATGTTCGTAGAACCATTCGTAAACTGGACCATCCTCAACCTCATCAAGCTCCATCTGTATAGGCTCCAAAGGCTCCACATCCTCGATATTTTCCGACCACGACAAGGGCGGCTCTTCATCATCAAAGGGCGGGAACCTCATCCTCTTGAAATGTCTCCTATCACTCTTTTCCCTCCGCATGCAAACCCACATCGCTGCCCACTGCGCGTGAAACACCGGTTCAATAACCCTTGGAACCTCGTTGACCATTGTCAAACACCCATTCACATGATACAGCACCTTGACCTCCCTTGACGACTCCCAAGGCATTGGCATATTCTCTAAAAGCTTCAGAACCGCATGTGGCATGAACTTCAGAGCGCCCAGATAACTCCGCTTGTCGCTGCTGAATTTCTTCTGCGACACGTCTCCTATGTCCTTGACGATTTTCCGTAAATGCTCTGGTGGCATATCTGCCTTTTGTGTCTCGACAAAACCTCCTTTGCGTTTCTCGCCGAAGCGGTTGCGCTGGAATCGAAGCCATTCCTTCTTTTTCTGTGCGAATTTGGCGGCTTGGGGGTCTAGAGGTGGTTGATAGCCAGGTGGAGGTGGAGCTGAGGACATCGAAGGAGGTTTCGCTCCCCATCCTGGAGGCGGTGGAGGTGGAAGGTTGGACATGGTGATGAATCGTTGGCGATGTTGCTCTTATTGCATCTGAGGGTAGGTGGATGTGATAGCTTCTCAAATCGTAGGTAAGCCTGTCTCAACTTGGTGATTACGAGACTCTTGTTGTGACGGAATAAGACTGCCGAGTCGTGAGGCACGCCGGACGTTCTCTTGTAGACGCGATGAACTCCTCCAGTCTCAAGGTAAGTGTTGAACCTCCAATTGTGGCGCCCCTCAAGTTTTGATAGAGCCGAAGCGCTAAGGATTACGCTAACTGCTGTGTACTGTGTAGGACTAGCGTTTCGCTTACTCGAAACCGTGCGGCCCACACAAATAGTCGACGAGCCTGCCATCGACAATTTCACGCCGACGACTAACCCCACATACCACCATGCCCACAAGACTGACATACGTAAGTTCGGTCTACCCTATTCTCCTAAAGAGCACCAGCTGACATCATCACCGCAACAGCGCCGGAGGAATCCGTAAGACCCCCAGCTCATCACCACCATCGACAGGCCTTTTCTACGCAAAATCCTCTACAAAATCCTCTACAAATGTGCGGCCACGGCTGACCATTCATGATGATATACAGATACAACACCCGCTCCAACAAAGTCCGCGTCGTCAAAACCCCCGGCGGAAAGCTCCAATACCAGCACATCAAGAAGCGCGGCAGCCCCCCCAAATGCGGTGACTGCGGTATCAAACTCCCAGGCGTGGGTCCCCCCCCCCCCCCTTGGCACTTCTTCCCATCCGCCTACTACATCCCGCTCATACCTGCATTGGCAATATATATATATACGAGGAAGATGAGGCGCTAACGTATTCCATAAACACAACAGATCCCCGCCCTCCGCCCCCGCGAATACGCCAACATCTCCAAGCCCAAGAAAACCGTCCAGCGCGCGTACGGAGGATCGAGATGTTCGAATTGCGTCAAGGATAGGGTGGTCAGGGCGTTTTTGATCGAGGAGCAGAAGATTGTGAAGAAGGTGCTCAAGGAGAGTCAGCAGAAGAAGCATTAGCGGAGCTCGTGTAAGGTTGTGGGGGTTGTGGTTCCGCCGTGCTTAGGGCATGTATGCAGGTTACGGCTCAAATGAACTTCTGAACTGGAATTGAGCTTCAGGGAAGTGTATGCTGTTGTTGAAACTTGCTGTTCCGAGGAACCAAGAGAATCGCATTCGCAGGGCTACTGTTCCAATCCACATCTCAACGGAACTGAGGTGAGGTTTTGAGTGAAGAGCAACGCAGAACCCCAAAAACACCACAACCAACCACCCCCACCCCACAAAAAAGAAACCCAGCCCCCCCTAAACAAATCCACCACAACACCCCCCCCGCTCTCTCCCATTCCCATCCCCATCCTCATCACAACCCCGCTCCCTCCACAATCTCCCAATCATTATCCTCGAGTTGAAATCCCACGCGGATTTAAGCGTTCTGTTGATTTCTCCCCAGCTGAGGCTTTTTTGAGCCCGCCAGGGTCGATTATCCTCTTCGTGTTCGGTTGGGTTTTGCGGCGTGGGCGGGGTGGCGTGGGAAGCGTTGACCTCCTCCTCCTCCTCCTCTACTATAATTGCTTGCATGGCGAGGTCTTGCTGGATGGGCTTGATGCCGAAGGAAGCGTAGACTTCTTCCTCCGTTTCTGCTTGCATTGCTGGGCGTTTGCTGGGTGGGCTTGATGCCGTCGAGAGCGTCGAGGGCGGCTAGATCTGCCTGTGTTGCTGTTTTTTCCTCTTTCCTTTTTCTTTTGCGCAAGCTCGATCCCTTTTCGCTCAGCGGGTTGTTGGGTGATGTGCTCCTCCACCTGGTCGTTGGGGGTGGCTGCACGGGGATGTTGGAAGGGGGCTCGTCGAAAGCGGGACCTGCGAGCTCGTCGTCGAAGGTTCCTTTACAGCTAGCTATATCCCGAGCAGCGGCGATGGTTTTGTTTACTTCTTTCCATTGAGAACCTATGTTGCGAAGAGCGGCGAGGGCTTCCTGCATTGCTTGTATGCCGGTTTTTTGCTTTTTCTTTTCTGAAGGCTTAGGTCCGTTTTGGGGGGTGGGTTGGGGGGTGTGCTTTTGTGATTGGGGCTGGGGGGTGGCTGGACGGGGGCGTTCAAACAGACATGTCCAAACTGGGCCCTCTGATCTCTCCGTCGATTCTTCCCGTGTAGTGACTGGACAAGAGTCTTGAAACAGAGGCCTCCGAACCGTGACCTCTGATTTCCCAGTTCCAGATGCCTCAGTCGCCTCTAGGCCCAAGTCGCGGAGCACACCTGACTCATCGAACCGGTACATATAATTTCTATTCCGTTTACCCCGTGAGCTTCCAACTGTCGCCTTGGGTGTTTCCGGTCCAGAGATCGCAGGCGATTTTGAGAAGGGACCCTCAATTGCGCGTTGTACCATTCTACCTGATTCGTCGATTTGGTATACATATCGTTTAGACCGCTTGTCGGAAATGTCTTTTACGATCTTCGATAGTGCTGCCTCTTTGGATTTTCCTTCGCGAGTGCCGGAAAGGTCTTTGGGGACTTCCTGGTCGTCATGGACCTTTGCACGCGCCGACTCTGGGTGGTTGAACATCACGCTCCATCTTGGCACGCCCTCCATCTACGACCTTGGAGGCATCGTCAGGGTTTGCATCCACTGGTGATGACACACCCTCCAGCCTGTAACAAATGCATCAGCACACCCGCCCGGTGCACAGATCAATCAGATAAAGACTCACCATTCAGCCACACCCGCAATTTTCTCATCCGCCAGAGCTTGCAAGTGGCGGCGGTGTCGGAGGCGCATACACTGCTGCCGTAGCCCCTTCATGGCTGGACCGGTCTTGAAGTCGGCGACGCGACCGGTCTGGGGCGGAGGGTGCACCGATAAACGTAATTTTGGACGTTCGTCGTTTGATCTGCTACCAGCTCCTGTGGTAGGAAGTGTTGCGTTGTTGGCGAAGTGGTTACATGCCTCCAACATGGTGGGCACAGGATTTGGCCGTGATTCAGGAGGCATGGGCAAACGCTGTTGAGGGTATTTGGTGGTTGAGTTGCTGCCGGCTGCCGCAGCAGGAGCATCGCTATATCCTCCGCCCATAATGGTGGGATTCGTAACAGCTTGACTGTAACAGAGGTTGTACTTTGGTGGTTTATTCCAAGCTTATGTTCCCTGGATGAGTTGCCACAGAAAAGCAGACCGAAGATACTAATATCAAGAAAGAAAAAAAGATGTCCAAGGTGCCGTATATATACACTCACGCATCATAAAGGGATAGCAATATGTGCTTGTGACTTGTGTGGGGATGAGTCTTCGTTGCTAGGGGTGAATGAAGAAGTGGAAGTATAGAAGAACGAGGGAATGAGGGAGGGGAGATATTCAATTGAGACAATGTGCTATACGTAGAAATAGAATCTAAGGATATCAGACGCTGTAACGATAGGTGGACATATTCACTTGACATGATGTGCAATACATAAGAAACTTGAACTGGAGAAATTTGACGCTGAAAAAGCTTGACACACAAGGCTCAGTATAGACAAAATAGCTACCTTTTGTACCTCTGCCAGATCGCTGCTGTGTCATAAGCCGGGCAACAAAAACGCCAGCTCATCGCGAGTTTACGAATGCAAGATCTTTCTTGAACCACAAAGCCAGGCAACAAACAAGCAATCCTACCGCGATAGACTTCCGTTCGCACCACTTCCAGCACCGCCACCAAACCCATAAGTCTGGAAACTAGTAACATCCCATCCGTTGGCCAGATTATAGTCCTTCTCTGGTGTCGTTCCATGCAAAACATTGTAGTTGACTTCACCCTTACAGTTACCCTCCCCTTTCAAGCAATTAGCAACGTTCACTCCTGCAGCTTGACCCTCAAAGTAGGCTCCGTGCAAGAAACCAAAATACTCGGCGCTGGTCGCTTCGCCTGCGAACCACACCCGTCCGACGTTCGCTCTGAGGTTCTGATGCATTTCTAGCGTGGTGCCAGGTGGCCAGTTGGAGTAGCTCCCATAGGCCCATGGCTCCCGGCTCCAACGGGGGTACATGAACGCCGTGGGCTCGGGGACGTTTCCGGCGCCGAACATTGTTCTTAGTACAACGAGGACTTGATTCTTCGTGGTATCGTCGTCCTGGGCTTCGACGCGGTAGCTCTGCTCCGCCACAACGGTAACGAAGAGGATGCCCGAGCCAACGAGGAAGCCGGGAGCGTCAAGAGATTGGAAGACGGGGTAGTAGCCACGCTCAAGGGGGTCTGCGTAGAGGAAGAACTGCGTATCTTGCGGCCAGAAGACCTTGGGAAATTGGAAGAAGATCTTTGTGTAAGTTGCCATTGTGAAAGTATCTATTCCGTTTTGTTTCCAGGATGGCAGGGCAGGGCTGAATGTTACAGCATCATTTTGAAGTACTCCAAGACTTTCTGGTGTGTTAGTTGGCTGAGGTCAACGCTCTCTGGGGAGACGTACGAGAATGTGCAGATAGCGTAGTCGGCATCGATGCAGCTTCCGTCTTTGTTATCAATGGTGACGCCATCCTGGGTGTAAGTTATGTTGGTAACCACGGTATTGAGCAGCAATCTCGAGTCATTCTTCTTCAAATATGTGAATGCTAAGCCGTTGATGAAGGTATTGAAGCCCCGCTGATCGTAGACGTAATTATTATCGGCCGAGTATTGATAGAAGGTAGTATTCTGAACCCTGTTAACTTCTAAGCTGACAGATGAGACTTCTTCGGCATACATAGTTGACAATGGCGAACTCCTCAGAACTTTGTTCCTGTTCCTTATCAGTATCAAGGACTTCAAAAAAATCTCAAGTGATACAGACTGGAGTATTCGCATATTCCCAGTCAAATTGCCACCACTCGGTAGCTTGAGCCTCCATATTCTGCTTAGGCTTCCAACCCGCGAGTCTTAACGCCGAGCGTACACTTCGATCTTGCAGGTTCTCGGACAAGATATAGCCAGCATCTTGTTCCATAAACGCGTAGGCAGTTTGGTAGTCAGTCAACAAAGACGTAAAGTCAGCAGGACCGTTTGGGTTAAATGTCTCGATGGAAGAATAGTTGGAAAACCTCGACACTATTAGCCACTGACGCATAGGTAAGTCATATGGAACCTACGTATTCGTCACGTTGTATTTCTTGGCCTGCCTTGAAATTGAGTATTTTCATAAGAGATCGTACAAACACATTGAGAACCTACCAACGTCCAGATTGGATTCTCGGGGCCCGGGGGTGTTCCCAAACCTTGCACCTGTTCAAAGTCAAGTTATCAGATGATCCAAAGACCGCGAAATTTCTGTCCTTACCCAATTAGCACCCAGCTCAACAACATAAGGGGATCCATCTGCCTTCTTCCCAAAGTTGGTATGAGCGACTCTTCCGCCGATGTCATTATTGTACTCGACAATGAGAAAATCGGTCAGTGAGGCGTTCGATAGTGCTTGCTAGTAGAGCTCAGCGCCATTCTAGATTTGAATATCTTCATGCTTGACTTACGCCAGCTGTGACGCCTGCGAGTCCAGCACCACTGCAAACGAAAGTCAGAAAAACGGGTCAAGTAAGAGATGAATTGAAACTCTAACAGGATTGCCACTTTAGTCTTCTTGCATGTTGCATTGCGCCGCTCAACAGGAGAGGCGGCGATAAGCACGAAATGTACAAAGGAAATCAGTAAGCCCAAGACTGAGAAACGCATCGTCGTTTGTACTCCCTCGATTAACTCAAGTCCTGTAACTCAGACGCAGTGTGGGAAGGAAACCAAGATTTTGAGGTTCAAGACCATCATGTTTACCCGAAGAAGCCATCAGAGTCCGATTTAGGAAGGTTGTCATGACCCCACACCTCTACAGAGCACTATGGCTACCACTTCTGGAGATTTATGTTCCGCCTTGGGGGCTATCGCAATGACCCCAATCTTAGTGTCCTGAGTCACCCAATCGATGAAAGACATGGGCAAACATGGACGAAGATGCTGCTCTGGGTTCTTCATAGCTGATCAAACGGGGTTCGCCTTTAGCGACAGTTGGAGGATGCGATCGGATGATTGGTCCAACGTGATGAACTCTACATCAATGCTGCATGCAAATTTCATATTGCTGGCTGTGCCTAAGGCGCTGGCTCTCTTCGCTGAGACAAGTACGAGTACCACCTGTTAACGATGACTACTCCACGTAGTAGGGTTACTCGATGCGTTCGACGTCAATTGCTTCGTAGCAGTGTTGCACGACATATATGTAGTTGGAAAGAGGCCCAGCACGTCACAGTTCGAACAGTTGCACAATTGATTTGCATTGCTGTAACATATATTCCCAGTTTCCACGTGGACCCAGCGGAATGGATTACGGCGGGGTGCTCAGGCGGCGGGAAGCTTGGCACCACTCGTGCGCTTCTTACCTATGCCGGGGCCCCTAAAGTACACCTACCTTACCCACCCACCCACCTACCTACCTTAGGCCTTCCGGCCCATCAGGACATTAATTAGGTTCCATACTTTATACGGCCGTACCTAAGGTAGGTACAGTAATCTCGCAAGATCATGACTCATCGCACCCCCTTGAAAAACCCGCACATCTTACACTTCTCAAACACGTCAGGATGACCCGCCGGCCTTCCCCTTCTCAGCCCTGAAACCTTCCCAACTTTCCCCCCCGCTACTGTACCATGAACGACCTTAAAGGTACGGAGTAGCGGTCGTTGTGGCTGAGCCTTCCTAGCTCCTCTCGCGGCGTCATTTTAGGCCAGCGACACAGCCTAGCGGTTCAGTCGACCTTTTCAATTTCCAGGGGGGAAACTGCTGCCGCCCACGACACCTGGTCGCATATGTAAGGCACCGGGTTTTGGCGATGTATGCAGGGCCCGGTTCAAGAGACCAGCAAGCAGCTGTGGGAAGTCTCTGGGAGATTTCAAATTGGTTATGATCTCCCAACCGACTGTAAGGGGGTGATGTGTCGTGTCCTGCCTCAACAAACGGGGTTGCGTCAGGTAAAGCTGTGGATTGGGAGTTCCGGATGCTGATGGGCAATGGAAAAGCCGAAAATCCGCAACGAAAATTCCCGGAGTTTCGGGGATTGCGGTTTTTCCGAAACTAAGGGCGCTTTTTTCGGTCATATCCGAACTTGCTGGTATTAAGGTTTGTACGGAATATGTCACCTCCTTAAGCACAGTAGGCTAACTTACTCGATGGGGACACCGAGAAGCTGAAGATCATGCTAGTGTGTGAAGATCAGGACATCTCGGACGCTACCCCCCCCCCAGGCATGATGGCTTGATAATGTGATGTGATGGAATGCTCATGGGATAGGCAAACTCAAGCGACGCTTCAATCCAAAACATCTCTTATATTCATTCATCCAATATATGGCACTTCCAATGTACATGTAACCATCCTTATGACTACCAGCGTCTAAAAACCCCCAATGCAGATCGTAGAACAGCAGAGAAATCGAATTATACTTCTATAGGTTCAAAAACGCCAAAAACGCGGTGTGTGCCAACGTGTCTACCTTAGGTTCATCAAAGATTCCCGTATCAAAACGCTGGCTCCTGGAAATGACTTCGCTGACTATGCTCTTGCGGTTTCCCCGTATTACTCCTCAATCTGGCGTCTCGGCAACTCCGGGCTGTGATGCTATCGCCAATTTGCTGAACAGTGCGCCTAAAAATAAAAATAAATCACGTGGGGTATTGCGAGATGAGCAGTCATAATGGACGTGGACTGCGGCTTATGGTTGATTCCGCGGGGCTTGCGCGTTCGGTGTCCCATGGGTCCTGGAGGAAGTTGGAGTGTGTCTGAAAGGGTAGTCTTCCTGGGTGTATCTCCTCCCACTTCCGGGCACAGTACTTGGCGGGCCACCGCTCGGAGGCCCCGAAGTCCAGCATCTGATCATAGACATGTTAGTGTACTCGGCTCGAAGGGTGAATGTGGTTCAGACGGATAATGTATACCTTTGCGGCGATAATGTCAAATTGGAATTTCTCCCAGTACTCGTAGGCTTGTTCAAGAGCTTGAACCTTTCTCAGAATCAGAACACAGATGATTGGGAGTAACAAAAAAAATCTCAAAACTCACATCAGTCTCACTCCAAGCCCTCATACGCTCACGTAATCTCTTGAATCGCATTTGCAACGCTGGAACTTGGTACATTTTGCCAAGGTCCGTTTGAAAACGCACGGCGATATCTTTCCAAGGGAGGTTCTCTTCTTCCTTCAACCGAAGCAACAACTGCTCTTCTTCGTTGAGCTCTACCGGACCAGACTGAGATGGCGTTCGCTTCCGTTTCCTTTGGCCGTACTCCGAGTACTCTTCCTCCTCTCGCATACGCTTCTGAGCGTTCATCTGTCGAAGACCAACGGGGTCTGGTGCGATTGGAATCAGGCCTTGTCTACCAGGCGATATGCTCAGGTTCGGCGTTGCATAATCCCCTCCAAGATAAGGATTTGGTGCCTTTGTTGTCGGCATTGGGGACATGGAATACAACTGCTGGTGATAGTCTTCATTCTTCATCCGGGAAGGGTTCTCCGCAAAGACCAGATCTTCAACGTTGGGCCCAAAAGTGCTGGGGCTGCTTTTCGGTCTTGGGTATGTCATGACATGTCCTGGTAGTGGCGTGATCTCTATTGGCGGAGGGATTCTTGGGATAGGATAAGGCGTCTCATACACGTTCTGGTCGATCGGTATCTGCATACAAAACCAGTGTAAATACAAGGCAGAGGCAGGAACGTACGGGGTAGAATGGAGAGACATACAAGATGTGAAGGATCCCATTCGGACTCTGAGAAATGATGGTTGTTCATGATTGGTATCGGGTAGAGGATATCAAGACCGGTTCCACCATAGAATCGATCTAAAGGCATGAAGAGTTGAGGGTTGCTTGCGGCCAATGGTGGAAGGGCCAGGGTGCACCGGCATATACAATGAGGAACGAATTGAGTATCGAGGACGGAGTGTCATGTGGAAATGAGTGGATGACAGCAAGGTAGTAAAGAACGCGCGGTCAGCGAAACGTCGTGAGTGCCGTTGACTTGCAGTTCAGTATGCACAATTTGAGGTCTCAAACGGAGGTTACACAGAGTAAATAGAAAGAAATGGTAAGTAGGCTGTGTGTAACCAGAAATTAAAGGGTTAGGAATAGACATGTAGAGATTAATACTTGGCCACCACGTCAGGCGCTGCGCAGCACGAACCTATCTTGCAGCGTCAGAACCAGAGGAACAATGGATCCAGACTAGGGTGCAATCGCAATCGAGGTCGACGTGGCTAGTAGCGTGCTCAGCTGTGCTGTTTCAGGATTTCTGGGGAATCTTAGGGTTAGCTCGCACTGTGCCATTTTATCCACGACTGGCTTTTCACAAGGCTCGCTGAGAGATAATCGTGACGACTACTGACGAGATATAGCAAGCGATTGCAAGGAAGGTCAGACCGGCCGAAGACTGACGGATAGTTTGAAGCTCCGTACCTCCACTAGTGACTTGGAACGTAAAGTACGCCGTACGTACGGAGTATAACATTTAAGCGCCTTCCTTCATGGCTAATAATGTTCCAAGTCCAGAATAGGGATACATACACCAACTGACGGCCAAGAACCAAGCTGACCTATCAGAACCTACCGATCTTTACCTACCGTGCCAGTAACTCACTAATGATCCACAGCCATGGCACCCAGGAGTCGCCATGTGGGAGTTAAACTTTAGGGTACTGCAAGATCTGCCGCCGTTGAATGCTCGATCAAATCCCATTCTACCAGAGGCAACGACCTGCGTACGAGTCTCAATATCCCATACATCAGAAAGTCGAGTTCTCACAGTCCACACGGTTATGCTGAACGCTCCAAAGAAGGTGGAACGTTTGCTCGACCGCACAGGTGCCAAGGTCGGAAGCCATTCAGCGAAGCTAATCTGTCAACATGGCCCTTCTGTGCTAATTTAGACCTAAGAAACTCCTGAATCTGCCTGGTCTGTAGTTCTGTAATTCTGCTCCAAGCCCGTCGTTAAGCCATTGGGGCTCATCAGATTCCTCGCTCCCGCAGAGTGTTTACGGGCTTTCCTTAGCAACAGCCAGTGAGATAAAGTACCTCGTGGCATTAGACGAGTAGGAACATCCCAGTCGATGCATCCTCATTTAGTAACATTAGGTATTCAGCAGATGGTTGTCTATTCCGTAGTGTTCTATCGATACTCTCCACTAGTTGAAATGCACCACATGGAGATCGTCTTAGAGATTAGATCGAAAGTAGGTAAGTAAATAAGTTGGGTTAATAGAGCGCTTTGAGCCAAAATTATGCGTCTTTTTATAAGCTCTTGCGACCGGGATTGCTGCGTGTCAGCAGTAATCCCTATTAATATTTTACGTCTTTGGAGCTATTAGACCTATTTATTATATTTATGATATTTATTATTTCGGGGGATTTGCTGGGATGCTGCTACTGTGGTAGCTTCGCACGTCACTGGCGTCTGTTGTTCGTTTCAGCTGGCGCCGAAGGCAGTGCACTTTGTGAAACACACCGTGAGGGAACACGAAGGATTTCAACATCACTTAATCATTCCACACGGCCAGCCCATAATCTGTTTCCAGCTCCGCCACTGAAGCCAGTTCTTCGTTTGCACATCATCCCAAAGCATTTAATCTCTTTCTCATTAAGACTGCAGGAGTCGACATACCTTAATGGCCCAGACGAATGCATTGCCATTGGGCCATTGCAAACCTGATCAAGCAAACAAACCCTGAGCGACATGTTGTAGGCCAACACTGAAGACGTCCTCGGGGCTGTGCTCGCATAAAATTGGCCCCGACGGTGCGGCTCTATGCGTTAGTTCATTCAATTATGCTAAGAAGTCTGGACCCCAACCAACAACGGAAGGATTTAGAAGTTTATGATCAGGTCCAGCTAAGGTGGCAGCTCGCAGATGGTCGAAGGATTCGAATCCTTGGCTTTGATCAGGTCAAAATCATAGAAACCACCAGCCCCTACACCCGTCAACAGCTGACATGGGACGAAGGACCGCCTAAGGCCCACACTTTGAAGTAAATGTTTTGTCGCTGGGAGCATTCCTACTCATGCTCAACTTCTAATCCAAGCTTCCAAGGTACGATCATCAACCAGCCTATAATTTCACGGGAGCATTGTCATCCTCGCTGTCGGCTTCTCCATGGTCCTCTAGGATACCAGCCAGCTCGTCATCTCTCGCTGTCGAATCGCCTGGATGCAGCCTCGTCTTCTGCGGAAGTCGAGGGTTGAGGACTCCCTCATCCGCTGATACCGAAATCCCTCTAGCACCCCAACCAAACCCTTTTCCAGCTAGGGATTCTCTTTTGCCATTTACTGCGTAGTTACTTGAAATGCCTTCTTCGTCGTCAGGATTAGGACCCCCCCGTCCTAGCAAACGGCTTACCAGCCAGCCGCGGCTGAGGTCGTCGGAGTCTACAACGCCACCGTTCCGGAGTTTGACACGTTGTCTCGTCCAATAAACCCACGCAAAGTCGACATACAAGGCTGTCTGGACGATACCGAAGATAACAGCTATGGGCTCAAAATGGTGCTCTTCGTAAGCGTACTGTAACATCCAATTCAAGATATAGAAGGCCCGATAGGAGCCAAGAGTGAGGAGGTAGAATGAATCGATCACTGTAGGGACGGTTGTCTGCCGCAGCAAGAGCAACTGCGGTAGTACACAAACAGATTCTAGGATGATGGAAAATGTCCAAAGTACCTTGCAGCCTGTCAGCATTGAATTTGAATCTTTTATGGTTCAGTACCTCAGGAAATGCCAAAGCTACGTCTTTGTCCTTGAAAATAAGGGCCACGATTGGTGCCGCGAGGACTGCTCCCCCGAGGCAGAACGCTCCCATCCTCCAAGCCTTCTCTCGCTCTCTTGTCCTTGCATAAACCCGCATCATTATCAGGATAATATATAGAGATGATAGGATGTAGAAATTCTTGAGAATGATGTTCCACCAAGTATGCATTGGAGAAGTCCAGAATAGGTCGATGTATCTTGTGGCAAAAACAGCGACATACAGCATTTGAGTGATCACAGAGACCCCTAACATCATATCAGTACCAAGCTTAGGGAAGATCCACAGAACGAGCTGACCTTCGGCGCTCTGATTTGAATGTATTGCCCAGATGAGGATACACTTAGACACAGTATGGGACACATCCCCCAGTATCCTAAAAGCATTCATTTCTACCATCTTGATGAGCTTGATGATAGTTCTTCAGATGTGCGGTAGGTCGCATCCAAGAAAGGATTCGTCGATGCCTGAGCAGTGGTTGGCCGATGGCGGCGCGCGTCGCATTGGACTCGGATGTCACAATCACTGTTACAGATATGGTCCTGTTAAGGCGGGGCAGTTCCACATTAACTAGAATGGTAGAATACTATCGCCGAGAATTGAGAGAGGTTGACGACAGTTTCATAACCCGAACAGAGGGAAGGTCATTCTCATAGTAGGCCCACAAGGGAGCCTCCCAAGGGATGATTCTAAAGTATGTAGCCTTCCGAGGTTTCGTGACTGATAGGCGGAGTTGCTCGGCACGTGACTGTGGATCACATTGGTGTTACAACAATAATTTCCTATCGCGACAAGCATTCCAAACTTCGGGATCTCATAGATTGGGCGAACAAAGCATACTTGGTACAGCGAGCTTCAAATACTACAGCTCATCCGCAACCGCCCACAAGATGTCAGAGGGTTCTATCCGTGCTGCCCAAGCATTGGGGATCACCGCCTCTGCTTGTTTATCCGGTGCGTCAGCTCTTGTGGATCTCTTGCCGCAAATTGACAGAAATTGTTCAGGTGGAATACTGGCTATATCATATGTCACAATTCCTTCGCTGCTACTCGCACCAGGTTCTCTCGGGGTTCGACAGTGGCAGAAGACGTTCAACCAAGGGAAAGCAGCTGCACCTCCCATCGCCATGTTGTCGTCGGCTGCATTCGCATATCTGGCTTACAAGCTGTCTAAAACCTTGAATCAGACTAAAGGCGAATTATACGGATTAGCGGCATTGTCCACACTCAGCATTATGCCATATACGCTCGTCGTCATGAGGGGTGTGAACGGGAAACTCTTGAACAAGGCCAACGATCTGAAAGCTATGAGTCTTGATGATATAGTCACCAATCTCAACGACAGCGAAGAGTCCGCGAAAGAATTAATTGATTGGTGGGGCACCCTCAATTTTGGTAGAGGTTTGTTACCACTAGTGGGGACAATTGTTGGTGCTTGGGCGACGTTTACTTGAGGTTCGTGTCTTAGAAGGAGATTGTATGATTACGGGAGTAGCCTTTCTTTATCACCAAATGTTCCACTCTGAATGTAAGCGGTGTTCTGGAGCCCTAGTTGTTCGTTCCGCTTTGTAAGTTCTACATCCACTTCGCTGTACAAAGTGGCTGGTGGTAAAGAACTGAGACGATTCAATTCAATTCTGAAATACTTCGGCAGATATTTTTCCCCCGAGTTGCATGAACATATATAACCCAAGCCGCGAAGGAGCATACTAAAGTTTCCATTTACCGTGGCCGACCTTCAGAAAGCCATTTCGCACAGCGAGGTGAGACAGGTTCCCAAAGACCCGAAAAAGCGCTTTGACATGAGATATCAGAATCCCCAATCATTCTTCAACTTTGAAATACGGGATGATGTAATTCAAAATGGCAGGCGCTGCTTCTTCATACCGGCACCATAATGTCCCACCAATGGTTCGGGACTATTAGATCTCGACCGCTCGGTGGATGTTATCACATACCTTCATTGAACCCAAATTTTCATACCTACTGTTTCACTTACCGTGACGCTGACAACTATGCTTTTGTTCTGAGAATGAATTCCAGGTTTGGTCGGCAGCTTGTATTCTCAACTTCGTCGGAGCGTGGTTTCCTGGATCGGATAGGCCTCACCTCGCTGTTGGCAAAAAATCCTCGATTATATTGTCGCAATCGTTTGCATTTTGTCAAGAAAAGCCAACTAATCACGTGCGGATTCACGCACAGACTGACTTCTACCAATGCAAGGAGCATATGAGACACTCATAGACTTTCCTTTGCTTCTAATGTTTTACGTCTTTTGCAAAACATGTCCTCATCTCCGTGAATATTTCGCATTGTATATCGAATATTGACAATACGAAATATCGAACTTAGTCCATCAATCCTGAAATGTCGGCTCCGTAGGTGCTTTCATCCTTTCACACGTCGGCGTGCCCTGTATCTGAAATTATATGTTGCGATCCATGTAAGAAGGCGCTGTAGTGATCTTGTCTCCTATGTTCACGATCTCCAAGTCTAAAGCATCTCTCTTCGGCATTTACATGTCTCAAACAGATCCTTAAGAATGATCCAACGTCACTACTTCCTGCGCTCTATCGTACCCAGTATTTCGAATATTGAAATCACGTGTTTGGGCAATCTTGGTGAATCAATTCTCAAAACATCTTTTATAGTGACTGTCAAGACTAGCACAAGCGATAATTCTCAACACATCGCTGGCCTCGACACCTTTACTTCTGCCGGGTATCAAAACCTTTCATTCCGACTGCCCTCGTCTTACTTCCACTATAGAAATAAATCACATCTTCAGCCTTCCAAGCAAGACCAGATTTACAACTTAACCTAATAATACCACGTCTACGCAAGCTGAACACCAGAACAACTGACAACGCGACTACGATGTCTTCCAGCGACAAGCCCGTGGACTACGTTAGGGCCGGAGCTCTACAAGCCGTCTGGCAGAGATGTGTTGGCGAATCCTCTCGTGTTCAAGCTCCCAATCCTCACGCAGAGCCCGATCACCTCCCGCCTCGTGCAAAACCCCACAATCTCCACAGCTCCGAAGACAACGTTACCGATCACAAGCCCACCGATCCCAACATGAAGATCACAAAGCCAGCAGCAAGAGTCTCCGAAGCCCGTAGATCCAGGCTCTCCGCCAGCTATATCCAATCCCTGAACGATCGCATTGCCCTCCTTGAAGCTACCGCTACAAACCAGCTTCGTCGTGAGGCGCCGCAATTCAATCCTCGTTCCTCCCAAACGTACCCCGACCCCGAGGAACTCCTGGCCAAACTCAAATCATTCCAGCCCGGCAGCCAGAGAAACCACCACACGTCTATGCCTCCACCATCTCGTCCTACTACGCCAACCCCACCCAAGATCCTACTCCAAAACGGCCTCAAAGAAGTCGTCGACGCCGCCATCGAACGCTCACACGAACTCGGCAACCCCGTCGTCGCTCTCGCACTCAAAACCCTCTACGGGGAGAGCTTGCACCACACCGACCGGGCTCAACTACTCAATGCCGTGCTTCTAGACGAGACGACCGCGGAGGAGGGGTTACTGTTCCGGCAGTGCATCAGCAAGGCGAAGAGCGAGCTGAAGCTTGCAAAGGGGCTTGCGAAGATGCCGGAGCGTGCCAAGGCACGGGAGCTTGCTAAGCAGGCGGCGGAGGCGGCCATGGATGCCAGTGAGATGCCGATTTTTGTGAGGGAGGTGGAGGAGGGCGGTGGGATGGAGTTGGGAGCTGGGGGGTTTGCGCTTAGCGAGACCAAGGTCTTGAAGGTTGGCAACGTTAGTGATGGCAACGAGTGGACTATTGTCGAGGAGAAAGAGGGTAATGAGCCTTGGATGAGTGTTGAGATGTCTGCGAAGGAGGCCAAGGGGGCGATTGGGTTGGACGGTGGAAAATGAGGGTTGAGTCTGGGGAGGAGGTTGGGAGTATGCAAGAGGGCATATGGGGGAGGAGATTGGAGTTGGTGCGTGTGGGCGTTGTTATGGTGTGGTAGGGGAGCTGGTGAATCGTGAATACGCGCAGGCAAGAAAAGTTTACATCTTTTCATTGAGTTATTAGATCAGGGCGTCATTACGACACCTTTGACACAATGTATGCTTTGAAGCTTCGATGACCATGCTTTCCACCCTCAATCGCACCACAGCAAACCCTAACAAAGCAAAATCTACGCCTCTCTCCCATCCTCGAATCTGCGCGCTTGCCGCTTAGCACCACGTCGGGGGTGCAAGAGTACTCTCAGTCTTGGTATTCAAATCGCCGCCTGAAAGGCCAGCTAATTAATTCCAAATCTCTCCAAAAGTTCTGTTTGATTTATTGACGTTAGACTCTCTAAACAACAGCCGCAGGAGGCCTCGTACTCCTGGCTTCGCTTGCAAGTTGCGGATAGGTTCGGCCTTGCTGGCTTGCAGTCCTACAGGTACGCATGAGTTAGATTTTGCGATGCGAACCCAATGGCCTGTCAGCTCTACAAGGGAGCCATTCTTTTAGCACACATAGGCTTCTCTAGGTTGGCATTCAGACGCTGCTATACCTCCTGGTAATTGTGCAAGGGTCTTATGGCTTGCAGCCTCGAACACGGTTTGCGTGTAGGCAACCAGTTTGGTGAACGGATTCGGTCTTGGTGTCTCGGGCGCCGAAAGATGTGTAATCCGTCGGAACAATGTTGGATCCAATGTTTCAGATAACCTTATCATTATCTGGTCAGAGGTGGTCCTCTGCTAGATTCGAAGCTCATGCTTGCCTGATAGGTCAAGGACAACCGTCCCCATGCAGCTGTTATGCTTGGCGGCGTAGTAGTGCGACATGCAAAGGAAGGATGGAACTTTCCGACGGCAAGGCGGTTGTAACCGGTATCCTAGATGTTGCAACCGGGACCAATCTGTTTTCCCTTTACATCATACGTGCTGGTGCCGGCCGGAGTGCTTGAGTATGACCGAGACTCCGGTGGGAAAGCGATAAGTCCGTTGCAATTTATGCAAATGGTAGCGGAATACCTATGGAGTGTTCGCCAATGCAGCTCCGGTGCGTTAGGGATCCCTAGCCTTGATTTCCGCAACGTTTCACTCATCCCTTAGAGCAGCACCTCATACTTGCCCGTCCTCTGCATGGCCATTAGTCGTAGCAACCTTTGCTCCTCCATTGTCACCCTCCTCTTCATCCAAGTCCTCCAATGGAAATGTCAATATAGCAGCAATTCCCCCAAGCCCATCGAGCCTCTTCCCACTCTCATGCTCACTACTCAGCACTCTAACTTCCCCACCTTCAACATCTCTCACCTTATCCACTAATCTTACCCACCTCCGCCTAACTCCTACATCTTGCGCTCTGAAAAGCGCATTTGAAATCAGCAGTACCCCACCTCCTCTTCCCAATGCTCCCTTCTCGGCTGCTTGCTCCACTTCGTTAGGGCCGTACCATGCCCTACCGTCATCCTTCCGGAGCAGGGTCATGAAGCCATCCATGAGGCGTGTTTCGCGGGCATATTTGGTATCTTTTAAGCGGGCGAGTACTTCTGAGGATTGAAGGACCTCGTTCAGGGAGTGCAGATGACCGGATGAGGAATGAACGACGATGAAGTTGTTCTTCTGCGCTAGCAACGCCTTGTCACCTGCCTTTGTGGCTGTGTCAAGAGTAAACTTAAGGAAAGCGGCGGCGGTAAATCCGGGGCTGGCAAGGAGTATAGGCTTCGATTCACTCAGATCGATCTGTCTTAAGAGTGTTTCCAGTGTGGTTTGGAAGAACTTCTCAAGTCCCTTTACGTTATTAGCATCTACTCCCATGGTACTCTTTTACCTCAGAAATCCATGGAAGCTACCTTGTCGTGGTCGCCTGCTCTGCCTCCCCGTTTCCTTGGCACTCCTACCTCAACCCTCTGCCTCAAGACCGTTCTCGCCCCTGTCAGCACAGCTACATTGGCCAAGCCTTCCTGCATCACCACAGCCCACACGTCCGCTTCCTTACCGGCATCGCAAGCCTCTTTTACCAAGTTTCGTGCCACACTATCCCATCCATCGTTCTTCTCTAGCGTAAAATTTCGTTGTAACTCTAAGTCGAGCGTATGGTATTGCCCAACTTTCGTGAACTTGGTTTCTTCAGCGATACGTCCAGACACGTGCAACTGCGCTGACTGAGGGTCGAAGTCCAGAGATGTGACGCGAACCGTTAGGGACATGTGCATTCGAGTAGAGGAGGTAGAGCCCGTGCTAGATTCGGTTGTTATACGGCGGAGAGCTGAGGCTCGGAGGAGATCACTGGGACGAATGAGATTGTACGTGAGCCACTGTGTAAAAGCGCATTAACATAAAATTCGGGGCTTGTGGTCGAGGGCCTACCATGTCCTCAGGGTCTTCAGGGAAGAGGGTAACTGTGCCTGAGCCATCACGCTCGATATTCTGTTTTATGAGGCGCATCGTAGAAGGATCTCTGTAGTTGGTGTCGTACGGGGTCAGTTAGAAGATGACGAAGGGACCCGGACTTTCTTTGTTGCTTGGTTTCTGTTATCGATAAGCCCTACAGTACACTGCACCGTGGATTGGTCCAAAGCTAGACTACGATAGAAAGTAGCAAGCATTGCATTACTGTGTAACCGTGGATATACATATAATGCTCTCTTGATGTTGAGATTCTACGTATGATAATGGCAGCAGCTAGATTTAGTAATGTGACAGGACACCTACGTTCGACCCCCAGAGTCAGAGAATTTGCGTCAGCAGCAATGGCAAACTTGACCATCAATTCGACGTATCGTATGCTTTCAGGGCATGAGATTCCGGCGCTGGGCTATGGAGTAAGTATGATTTTAAGTGTTTATAGCCAAGCTTTGTGCTACTGAATGGTTTTCTCTCTGCGAAGGCGAAGAGTATTTCCACATTGACATAAAACATTCATGCTATAGAATGAGCCTTTTCAATCTTTAACTATCACTATATACTAGAGCTGACTGTTATGATTGTATGATTAGGTTTATCAGACGTGAGCTTGGCTTATGCAAATTTTTTAGGAATAATTAAGGACTGAACATTAACAGACCCGCGGATGTAGCTGAAGACGTAGTTTTGCACGCTTTCAAAACTAGGTATCGGCATGTTGGTGAGCAGGTTCTTCGTAAACCAGAGCTAACCAATTGACTTATTAGTAGATAGACTCCGCTAGAGTGTACCGGAATGAAGGCCCTTGTTCCGATGCCATCAGAAAATCAGGCATCCCTCGAAGTGAAATATTCTTTACCTCAAAAGTTCCTCCAAAGTCAATGGGATATGAGAAAACGAAGGCCTCCATAGAATCCAGTTTCAAACAAACAGGTTTGGAATACATTGATCTGTAGGCATCCTCCTAGCCTTGCTCGTAAAAACATCAGGGGCCACGACAATGATCTGACCAGTAACAGATACCTCATACACGCCCCATACGGTGGCAAAGAAGGTCGTACTGGCTCATGGCGAGCACTAGTAGAAGCACAGCAAGCCGGCAAGATTCGATCGTTAGGGGTCTCAAATTACGGCGTTCACCATCTCAATGAGCTGGAGTCCTACATTAAAGAGCTGGAAGGGGAGAACGGGAAGGGCAAAGCTGGAGCAATCAGCGTCGGCCAATGGGAGTTGCATCCTTGGCTCACCCGTCCGGACATTGTAGAGTGGTGTCAGAGACGTGGCGTCGTTCTTGAGGCCTATTGCCCTATTGTCAGGGGCCAGAGATTCGATGAGCCAGTACTGCAGCCAATGGCAAAGAAATACAATAAGACACCGGCACAGATTTTGCTTCGGTGGAGCCTGCAAAAGGTATTTAACTTTGGATTGTTATTGCCATTGGACAACAGCGCTGACATCTGTTGATAGGGTTTTGTGCCATTGCCCAAATCTGTAACGCATTCGAGAATCGAAGAGAACGCCAATGTATACGATTTCGAACTCAAGTCAGAAGAGATGAAGACGCTGGAAACTGGAGATTATTTCCCTTGTTCTTGGGATCCAACCACTAGTAACGACTAATGCACTTGTATGGGTTGACCCAAAGAAACTACCTTACCTTTGCAAACAACCATTCATTTCCACCTGTGTACACTCCAAGGAGCAAATTTCATCATCACCGAAAGAATAGAACATAGGTCTCGATGGTTTTGATCGGATCTTCAACTTAAGAAAAAAGAATTGTATCCGCAACGCATAAGGGGGCCCATTTCTGATAAGAAGATGTAGTAGAGACGCATGGCTGCCCCTTTCCCAGTACTGCTTCCTCTAACCTAACTTTTGCCATCTTTGAAGGTACGTTTGTTAGTACATCAAGACTGCGATTGTTTAGACGGGCCCGACTATACAACGTAAGACTAAGTCAGATGTTTTGGGAAGGTGGTTAGATAAAAGAAACACTCTCGTAATATACACGGATGTTCTCGTCATTGGAGGTCGATTACACAACCCATATTCATACAGGTTGTACAGCGCCATGAACCGATTTTGGGGGGAGGCGACTCTTCCTCCAGCGGGACTATCCTAATGCACGTCGAGCACTCCGCGTTTGCGAAAGCGACAAAATTGGTGCAATCTGTTGGGGAAATCTTGCAATGATATGAACCTTTAACTGGATTGAGAGCTTGCATACAAAACCTTTGTGAGAAGAGAAGATTGGGTATCCCTTTAACCGCTGTTAGGATTCGGTTAATTTTTAAGGTTAACCCTAACCAGATTCGGTAAGGTTCCGTCAAAAAGGTTATTTTTTGTAAATAGAAACAATATCAACAAAGCCCCCTATTGTTCTTGCCCACCTCGATAAGAATGCCTTCCTGCGATGTAGTACCTGATTCAACTGATTTAG